>JGI24708J26588_10000293_pt1 | contig 40238 bp, 30 predicted proteins | sample BioPla1DNA2_FD_26588 | JGI IMG/M metagenome (IMG submission 26588) | reverse complement strand
TTATTGACAATAGTGCAATAGCAAGTAGTGGTGGGGCAGGGATTAAGGCAGCACAAATATTAGTAGATAATAAGGTGGATGCTATATTAACACCAAGATGTGGCCAGAATGCATCTGATGTTTTAGAAGGTGCTAATATTAAGCTCTATAAAACCACAGAGCCCTCAGCTAAAGAAAATATAGATAAGTTTCTTAATGATGAACTTATTTTATTAGATGAAATTCACCCAGGGCACCACGGAGGAAATTAAAATGAATATAGCTGTACTAAGTGGCAAGGGAGGGACTGGCAAGACCTTGATTGCGGTTAACCTAGCTGCAGTCTCTAATGATGCTGCCTATATAGATTGTGATGTTGAAGAACCTAACGGACATTTATTTTTTAAAGCTACCAATCTTACTGAAGAAGAAATAACAATTAAAATACCTAAGTTTGATCAGAAACTTTGTGATGGCTGCCGCAGGTGTGTAGATTTCTGCAAGTTTAATGCCCTTGCCTATATTAAGGATAAGGTAGTTGTATTTGATGAAGTTTGTCATGCATGCGGGGGCTGTGCCCTTGTTTGTCCAAAGGAGGCTATAAGTGAGGAAGATAAAGTTATAGGCAGGATTGAAAAGGGAAGGTCAGACAATGTATGTGTAAATACGGGAATACTTAATATAGGGGTTGCAGCAGGGATACCTATTATAGATAAGTTATTAGAAGACAATAAGGAACTTGCAGATGGNAAGATTAGCCTAATTGATTGCCCACCAGGAAGTGCCTGTAGTGTTATGGAAAGTATTAGGGATGCAGATTTTTGTATATTANTAGCAGAACCAACCATATTCGGGGCTCATAACTTACATATGGTATATGATTTAGTTACTTTATTTAATAAGCCTTTTGGAGTGATAATTAATAAGTGTATTGATGAAGATAATCTTATTGATAGATTTTGTCAGGATAAGGGAATAAAGGTCCTAGAAAGAATTTATTATGATAAGGAACTTGGTAAATTAAACTCAGATGGTAAAATAGCTGTTAGGGAAAGCGATAAATATAACAAAATCTTTAAGGAACTATTAGATAGGGTCATAAAGGAGGTTCAGAATGAAGGAACTTCTAATCTTAAGTGGTAAGGGAGGGACAGGCAAGACAACTGTGGCAAGCGCTTTTATAAAGCTTAATAGTGCAAAAGCCTATGCAGATTGCGATGTAGATGCACCTAATCTGCACCTTATAACAGGAGAGCAGGATCAGGGAAAAAGAGAAGACTACTATGGAATGCCTAAGGCTTATATAGACCAAAGTCTATGCATAGAATGTGATGAATGTAGGCAGAAATGCAGATTTAATGCAGTAGAAGTAGATGATGGATCTTATAAGGTTAATCAATTTGCTTGTGAAGGCTGCGGAGTATGTGAGTATGTGTGCCCTGTAGAAGCAGTAAACCTAAGGCCTTCAGTAGATGGGGACTTAATCCTATACTTAAATGAAAACAGGGTATTTTCAACAGCCAAGCTTAAGATGGGAAGCGGAACATCAGGGCTTTTAGTTAGCCAGGTAAAGAAAAGAATGAAATCATCACCTATAAAATCGGAAATTGCAATTGTCGATGGATCACCTGGTATAGGTTGCCCAGTAATTGCTTCCCTAAGTGGTGCCCATACTGTTTTAATTGTAGCAGAGCCGTCCTTATCAGGTATAAGTGATATGGAAAGGATTATAGATACTGCCAGAGCCTTTGGATGCCAAATTGCAGTGTGTATTAATAAATATGATACTAATATTAATAATACAAACAAAATTAAAGAATTTTGCAAGGANAGATCTATANACTATGTTGGAGAAATACCCTTTGATTCTAAGGCAGTTGATNCTATTAATAGGGGGCAGACCATAGTGGATGTAGATTGCCCATCAGGAGAGGCAGTTAAGGAAATTTATAGGGCTACAATGGATTTNTTAAAAAAGGAAAGTTAGGTGAACTATGCTTATAAAAGTACTAGCAGAAAATACATCCCTATCAGATAAATTTGATAATGAGCATGGTTTAAGCTTGTATATAGAAACTGGCAAACACAAAATTTTATTTGATACTGGTGCAAGTGACTTATTTTATAGAAATGCTAAAAAATTAGATGTGGATATTAGGGATGCTGACTATCTTATAATATCCCACGGCCACTATGATCATGGTGGTGGACTAGGAACATTCTTAAAAGCTAACAACAAGGCCAAGATTTATATAAAAGAAGGGGCTTTTGATGAGTTTTTTTCTATGAAGAATGATGAAGAAGTAGAATATATAGGATTAGATAGAAAACTTAAAGATAGTAAACAGATAAGTTTTACAAGAGCTAATCTAGATATAGAACCTAGCATTAAACTATTCACTAACGAATATCATAAATATCCAAGGCCCCTATCCAATAAGACTTTACTAGCTTACGAAAATAATCAGTTAGTAGAAGATAAATTTGAACATGAACAAAATCTTATAATAGAAGAAGATGGAAAGACATTTTTAATAACAGGTTGCGCCCATAATGGACTTATTAATATCATAGAGCAATTTTATTTATTAGAAGGGAAAATGCCTGATTATGTTATAGGAGGTTTTCATTTATCATCTAGTGGAGGATTAGGTGAGAGTAAGGAGAATATAGAAAAAATGAGCAAATACTTACTAGACACAAATAGCAAATACTATACTGGCCATTGTACAGGTGAGGATGGCTATAAGGAACTAAAAAAGATTATGGCCAATAATATTGAGTATATAGCCTGTGGAAGTCAAATTATTATATAAATAAAGGAGATAGAATTATGAGCACAAAAAGTGAAAGTTGTAGTGATAACTGTAGTAGTTGCCAAGAAGATTGCACAGATAGAAGGGAAGAACATATAGATTTTTCTGAGGACCTACATCATATGAGCAGTGTTAAGAAGGTTTACTGCGTAGTAAGTGGTAAGGGGGGAGTTGGTAAATCTTCTGTTACTTCTATGATGGGGGTGACTATGAATAAAATGGGTTATAATACTGCAATTCTAGATGCAGATATAACAGGGCCATCTATCCCTAAGGCCTTCGGTATCAAAGAAAAAGCTAGGGCTACAGAAATAGGAATACTTCCAAGTAAGAGCCAGGAAGGCATAGATATTATGTCTGTTAACCTACTACTTGAAAACGATACAGACCCTGTTGTATGGAGGGGACCTATTATAGCAAATACTGTAAAACAGTTCTGGTCAGATGTTATTTGGACAGATATAGATTATATGTTCATTGATATGCCACCAGGTACTGGAGATGTGCCACTTACAGTATTCCAGTCTATAGCAATTGATGGTATAATAGTTGTAACATCACCCCAAGAACTGGTATCTATGATAGTAACTAAGGCTGTTAAGATGGCCGAAATGATGAAAATTCCTATTGTTGGATTAGTAGAGAATATGTCATATTTTCAATGCCCAGACAATGGGAAAAAATATAAGGTATTTGGGGAAAGTCATATAGATGAAGTTGCTAAGGAGCATGGCCTAAAGATTCTTGCAAAGATTCCAATTGATCCAGAAATATCAGCAGCTTGTGATAAGGGAGAGATTGAGAAATATGATAAAGGCTATTTAGAGCCTCTAGGTAAAATGTTAGTAAAAATAGAGGAGGATAAGATGACAAAGATAGCAGTAGCAAGCGAAAATGATACAGTAACAGAACATTTTGGTCACTGCATTAACTTTAATATATATGACGTAGAAGATGGAAAGATTATAAACAGTGAGTCTATACCTAACCCAGGACATAAACCAGGATTTTTACCTAATTTCCTTAATGATATGGGAGTTAAGGTTATTATATCAGGAGGTATGGGGGGCGGAGCTGTAGATATTTTTAATGAAAAAGGTATAGAGGTAATTATTGGTGCAAGTGGAAATGCTAAAGATGCTGCGATAGCCTACCTAGATGGTTCATTAAAATCCACAAATGCTGTTTGTGATCATAATCATGACTAAAAACAATGTAGAGCTATAAGGGGAATTCATATGACTAAACAAAAAATTAATTTTACAAATGAGGATGGTATCAAGATTGTTGTCTACAAATGGACACCTGAGGGAGATATTAAAGGGGCAGTACAAATAGCCCACGGTATGGCAGAACATGCAATGAGATATGAATACTTTGCTAAGGCATTAACTAAGGAAGGTTACGTAGTTTATGCTAATGATCATAGGGGACATGGTCAGTCGGCTGCATCAATCGAAGAATTAGGATATATTAGTGACAATGACGGATTTAGCGATATGGTTAAAGATATGAAGGCTTTAACTAATATTATAAGGGAAGAAAATCCAGGTATCCCTCTTATCCTCTTTAGTCATAGTATGGGGTCATTCCTAGCCCAAAGATATATTCAGATATATGGTAAGGACATAGACGGAGTGATTTTATCAGGAACCAATGGTAAACAAGCACCTATAACTAATTTAGGGCTTCTTATTTCCAAGGTAATTATGAAGTCCAAGGGTAGAAAAGCCAGCGGTAAGTTAATGGATAAAATGGCTTTTGGTAGTTATAACAACAAAATTGATAATAATAAAACTAAATTTGATTGGCTAACTAGAGATGCTGACCAGGTACAAAAATATATTGATGACCCATATTGCGGCACCCTATTTCCAGTATCATTTTTCCATGATTTAATAAATGGAACTAGGGCTATTCACAAAAAAGAAAACCTAAAAAATGTGCCAAAAGATCTACCTATATATATATTTGCAGGAGATGCTGACCCAGTAGGTAATTACGGTAAGGGTATTATTAGCTTAAGAGATTTATACAAATCATTAGGAATCAAGAATGTTACTAGCAAGCTATATGAAGGCGGAAGACATGAGATGCTTAATGAAATAAATAGGGATGAAGTAATAGAAGATGTAATTAGCTGGTTGGATACAATATAAGGTAAATTAGACTAAATAAGAGGTGTTCTACAATAAGAAGCACAAATACAAGCTAGACTTGTAAAAATGCTTCCATATAGTAGAACACCTCTTTAACACCTAACTGGAAAGTTAATTATTCATATGAGTAGCTTTGTAATTTTTTTCTTAAAGTCCCTGTGAATAAATATCATTTTTACATATAAAAAGCTATATGTTTGAGCAGAGCGAGTTTATAGCTTTTAGAAAAAAGATATTTATAAGCAGCAGGACTTTTTAAAAAAGTTACCTTGCCTAAAGCATATGAATAATGGACTTTATATTTGCTTAATACTTTCATAAACCTGGCTATAAGATAGCATTACACCAATTACTATAGCAATTATTGCCTCTACACCTAGGAATGTACCATTATAGATAGTAGAATAGATCCATGGATTAGCATCACCAGCGTATTCAGCAAAGAAAATAGCTCCAGATAGAACATGCATAAATCCGCGACCAATTACAGCTATAACAGTTCCAGCAACAATACGGGTTCGTATGTTAAACCTGTGTGGCACTATTCCAGCAAGNCCTAAGAATCCAAAAGCTAATGGATAGTCAAGTAGTAACTGNGCCCAGTGGATAATTCCACCATCTTGCAAGAATTGTAAAAAACCATAAGCAATACCAGCTACTATACCAGCAGTTGGACCAAAGATAATTGAATATAGTATAAGNGGGATCATACTGCCAGGGGTAATGGATCCACCTTGTGGCATCCTATATAGCCTTATGTATGATAGGATAAAGGCTAAAGCAATACACATACCACCATATACAATCTTACGAGTTTGGTCAGTTCTTGTTTCAGATAGATCATCCTTCTTTTTGGACAAAGCTATTAGCCCAACAATAGATAAAACCAAAATAACAATAACAAGAACCCATACCTCTGTTTTAATTTCAAATAATTTTTTAAACATATCTGACATAAAAAATCCTCCTTTAGATAATATATAAATTCCGTAGGAGGGCAAAAAAACAAGCATCACAATGTGTGTTGCTTGTTTTCACATTGCTTTCCAGCAGCAGCATTATCTGTAGCTGGTAAAAGGGTCTGTATAAGTAATATACACTCTCAGCCTTGGCTCCCCTAGCGGATAATTAAATTATATTAAGAATATAACATATTTGCCTCTATGTCAAGTTAAGAGTAATAAATTATTATAAACTAGAACTTTTGTCGGAATTGACTACTAAAGATAGACTACTTGGTGTATAATGTATTTATAGGAGCACACTAGGATTTTGGAGGGGGAATTATTCATGAGATTGAGCAAGACAAGTAAGATTTTATTAGTTATCTTAGTTATATTTATGTCATCGTTATCACTTGCAGGTTGCTCGAAAATTATTAGTGGTGGGGAGACGGAAGAAACAATAAATAATGAAGGTGATGGTAATACTGCAAAGGGTGAGGCAGTATCTAAGGAGATTGTAAACAGTAGTGGTGATACTATAAAGACAAGGTATAATACACCCCAAGGTTTTAAAAGGGTTGGGCTAGAAGGTAAAAGTTTCGGTAAATTTATAAGAGAACAAGAACTAAAACCATACGATACAAATAATAGTTCAGCAGGTATATATGATAGTGTTTTAGATTTGGAGATTGAAATTGATAATCCCCACCAAGCAGCACCAATGATGTTACTTTGGGCGGAATATCTCTATAGCCAAGAACGCTACAATGAAATTTCTTTTAAGTTTGAATCTGGTCTTGATGCAGAGTATGAAAAATGGGCTAAGGGTAATAGACTGGATAAGCAGGGTGGGGTTGTTAGATGGGTAGAAAGAGAAGGCTATTCTAATAAACACCAGGATTTAAAGGAATATATGGAAGCAGTATTTAAATATTCAGACGGATTATTACTAGGAGAAGATCTTGTAGAAGTAGATTTAGCTAATATGTCTATAGGGGATATGTTTATTAGGGGTGGAGGTCATGGACAGGTAGTTATGGTAGCTGATATAGCTGTTCACGAAGAGACTGGTGAGAAAATATTTATGCTAATGCAAGGAACAATACTTGCGGAAGAAACTATGATCTTACTAAATCCTAATGATGCAGATATAAGCCCTTGGTTTTCAACGGATTTAGCAGATGGCTTAGTAACCCCCGAAGGTAAATTTGTAAAGTCAGATCTTAAAAGATTTAAAGAATAAATTTAATTATATAGTATGTACTCTAAATGGCCCTTATTAAAGGGCTATTTTTTTGTAATAGAGGAAAACTAGGATTAGGTCCTAAATTAGATGGTACATAAGCATATCCAGGTGTTATAATAGGATATATATAGAAGCATTATAGCAAGTAAGGAGTAAATAATGAGCGATATATTAAATAATATTATGGAAACAGCGGAGCAAATAGCGGATTGGGTTATAGTTACAGATATATGCGGAGTAATCCTATATGCAAACCCGGAAGTAGAGAACCTATCGGGTTACAGTAAGGAAGAACTGATAGGTAATAAGCCATCTAAATTTAAGTCAGACTTAGTTTCAAATGATGTATATGAGAAATTATGGGAGACTATTTTAAGGGGCGAGCCTTATTTAAACCTTATTGTTAACCGCCATAAGAATGGAAACCTTTTTCATCTAGCAAATACCATTTCGCCAATAAGAAATAAAGAGGGTGAAATCAAGTATTTTATATCTATAGCTAAAAGCCTAAATAATGAAGGCAAACTAAAAAGGCAAATACATAATGCAGTACACAATGATAGGTTAACAGGATTGTTAAACCGTAATTCATTTATTGCAGAAATGTCCCTGGCAAAACTTCGATACAAAAAGTTTGCTGTCATAGCTATTAGTATTAATAAACTAGGACTAATTAATAATAAATATGGCTTTTTATTTGGTGATAAAGTAATTAGGGAAGTGGGAATAATAATCGGAGAAAATACTTCCCCAAATTGCGTTTTATCAAGGGTCGAAAGCAAGGTATTTGGCTTAATAGTACCTAGCTATGAAAGTGAAGTTCAAATAATTAATATGATAAATAAGATAGATGAATCTTTAAATAAGCCATTTAAAATAAAGGGTGAAGAAGTATACGTATCTGTATCCTATGGAATCACAACATATACTAGTGATAATTATGAAGAAATAAAAAGCAAGGACCATGATTTACTATTAACACGGGCCCAGCTTGCCCTATCAAGTGTTAAAAAATATAATACCTTACAGCGATATGAGTTTTANACCCCGGAAATGAACAAAAGGGCTAGTAATATAATAAGCATGGAAAGTGAAATATATACCGCCTATAAGAATGATGAATTTATTTCTTTTTATCAGCCTTTTATAGACCTTACAAGTGGGGAAATATGCGGGCTTGAGGCCTTAATGAGAAGGCAAAAGCCTACAGGGGAAATTATAGCTCCTAACCAGTTTATAGAAAGTCTAGAAGAGACAGGCCTAATAATAGAAGTTGGATTTAGTTTAATAGAAAAAATATGTAGGCAAATGAGGAATTGGATAGATACCTATGGATGCTGTCCGCCAGTTTCTATAAACCTATCTCCTACCCAATTTAAGGATGAATTCTTTTGTGAAAAACTCATTGCCATAATAGAAAAAGAAAAGGTGCCTACTAATCTAATAACGCTTGAGATAACTGAATCAATGTTAATAGAAGATGTAAATCGTACAGTATGTATTTTAGAAAGGCTAAGATCCCATGGATTCACCATATCCTTAGATGATTTTGGCACAGGCTATTCTTCACTAAGCTATATACAAAGATTTAAAATAAATACTATAAAAGTGGATATGTCATTTATTCGTAATATAAGAAAGAGCCAGGCGGATCAAGCTATAGTTAAAGCTATTATTATGATGGCAAAAGCATTAGATTTAAAAACCATAGCAGAAGGTGTGGAAACAAAGGAACAAGTTAAGATAATTAAGGACTTAGGATGTGATATAGGTCAAGGATTTTATTGGGATAAACCAATGCCAGCAAAGGAAATAAGATTTTAAAGGAGGATATTTTTGTTAATAGGGTTAGATGTTGGAGGAACTAATATTGATGCCATTATAATTAGGGATGGAAAAATTATAAATAAGGTTAAGAGCCCCTTATATGGCAAGGAACTTTTAGATTCTATTTTAGATACACTTGATAGGCTTTTAGAAGGATACGAAAAAAGTCAAATAAAGAGGGTAAATCTAAGCACTACAATATGTACCAATGCAATTGTAAAAAATGAAATATCATCAGTGGGAATGCTTATACAAAGTGGGCCTGGACTTCCTACTAAAGGATTATCCTGTGGGAATGCTAATCATTTTTTGGCAGGCTCCATAGATCACAGAGGAAGGGTAACTGAGGATTTAGATGCAGATGAAATTAGTCAGGCAATCAAAGAATTTAAGGACAAAAAAATAGACCACTGCGCTGTAGTTACTAAATTTTCCACTAGGAACCCAAAAGTAGAAATCAAAATTAAAGATATGTTAGATGAACACTTTGACTTTATAACCACAGGGCATAGTATATCTGGTAAACTTAATTTCCCAAGGAGAGTATATACATCTTATTTAAATTCTGCAGTTTATAGTACATTTAAGGACTTTGCAGATAAGATAGAGGAGTCTTTTGCAAGGCAAGGTATAAATGCACCTATATATATACTTAAGGCTGATGGCGGGACCATGGATCTAAATTCTGCTAGGCAAAAGCCTGTAGAGAGTATCTTATCGGGACCTGCAGCTAGCTTTATGGGAATGGAAGCACTTCTTCCAATAGATGGGGATAGCATATTTCTAGATATTGGGGGAACTACTACAGACATATTCTTTCTAGTTAATGGATCACCCTTATTTGAAGAGGAAGGCATAAAAATAGATAGATATAAAACCCTGGTAAGAAGTATTTATAGCGTTTCAATAGGCCTAGGTGGTGATAGTAGGATTAAGATAGAAGATGGTAAGCTTGAAATTGGCCCTGATAAAGAAGCAAGGCCCTACTGCCAAGGAGGAGAAAATCCAACACCAACAGATGCTATGTTAGCCCTAGGTCTTATGGAAGACGGAGACTGGGAAAGGGCTAGATATATTATGGATGATATGGGCAGAAGACTTAATAAATCAGGAGATGATATGGCTAATCTAATCCTGGATACTATGGGAGATATTATAAAAGATAAGATAGATAGCCTTTTGGAAGAAATAAACAGCAAGCCTGTATATACTGTTAAAGAGGTGCTATACAGCAAGAAAGTAAGACCAGAGTATATAAATATAATTGGTGGTCCAGCAAAAAGCCTAGCAGCTGTACTAGAAAGAAAATTAGGACTAACATGCAATTTCCCAAGGAATTACCATATTGCCAATGCAGTAGGGGCTGGCCTTGCAAAGGCAACTTTAGATATAACACTTATGGCTGATACAGAGCAGGGTTTTATAACTATACCAGAACTTAATATACATGAAAATATAAAAGGGGAATATAGCTTGCAAATGGCAAAAGAGCAGGCGGTTAGCCTACTTGTTAACCATATAAACTTACTTGATAATGAATTAAGAATTACAGAAAAGGACATAGAAATAACTGAAGAAAGTAGCTTTAATATGGTTGATGGTTTTTATACAAGAGGTCAAAACATAAGAGTAGAGGCCCAGGTTAAACCAGGTCTTATACACACATTAAGGAGTGAGTAAGTGAGATGATTAAGGCTAAGAAAAATTTAGGAATAGTATTATTTCCTGCTTTTGACTGGGCCATTAGTGAAACACACCCGGAAAGAGAAGAAAGGCTTTTATATACTAAAGATCAATTGTTCGAGGAGGGTATAGGAGATATAGAAGGCATAAAATTCTTTAATCCTCTAGTTGCTAAGAAAGAAGATGTTGAAAGGGTACATTTTTGTGTTCCCAATGTAGGTGATAGGGTTACCAAATCTCACCTTGTGTCCGTAGGAGGGGCAATTAGGGCAGCAGAAGCTGTAAGCATGGGGGAAGTAGACAAGGCTTTTGCCTTGATACGCCCACCAGGCCATCATGCCCACAAGATGGTATACGGGGATAGGGGCTTTTGCATTGTAAATATGGAAGCTATTATGATAGAGCATATGAGAAAGTCAAATCCAGGCCTTAAGGTGGCAATTATAGATAGTGACTGCCACCATGGTGACGGAACCCAGGACATATACTGGAATGATAAAAATATCCTGTTTATTTCATTTCATCAGGATGGAAGGACCTTATATCCAGGAACAGGTTCCATAAATGAACTAGGAGGACCTTCAGCCTATGGATATAACCTAAATATACCCCTACCACCAGGCACGGGGGATGAGGGGTTTTTACATGTTTTAGATAATGTAATTTTGCCTGTATTAGATGAATATAAGCCAGATATAATTATCAATTCTGCGGGACAGGATAATCACTACTCAGACCCCTTAACTAATATGAATTTTACAGCTAGGGGATATGCTACCTTAAACGAAAGACTTAACCCTGATATTGCAGTGCTGGAAGGGGGTTACTCCATAGAAGGAGCCCTGCCTTATATAAACCTAGGAATAATTCTTGCCATGGCAGGAATAGATTATTCCAATGTAGCAGAACCAGACCTTTATACCCAGAATCTTAAACAATCCCCAGAAATAACTAGTTATATAGAAGAAGTCTCAAAGGTTGTGTATAATAAATGGAAAAATCGCCATAAGCTTAGGAAAGATATGTATGAAGGTAAGAACTACCTAGAGAAGGATGCCCAGATTTATTATGATACGGATGGCATAATGGATAGGCAAAAACAAGGTTTTCATATATGTGATAAGTGTGCTGGCCTAAACACTATAGAATCAAAAAGCAGCAGTGGCTTTTATGTTTTTGCTATAAGCATTCCTATAGGAAGTTGTAAGAAGTGCCTAGATAAGGGCTATAAAATGTATAAGGAAGCAAGCCTAAATAAATTTACCAATGTATATTTACAAGATAGGGTAAATGATAGGTATCTAAAGGAGGGCAAAATTGGAGGACTATATAGAGTTTAAAGATGTATGTAAGTCTTACCAGATGGGAGACCATAAGATAGCAGCAGTAGACAAGGTTAGCTTTAGGATTGGTAAGGGTGAATTTTGCGTTATTGTTGGTGCAAGTGGTGCAGGCAAAACTACACTTTTAAATATATTAGGAGGAATGGATACTGTTACTAGTGGCAAGATAATGCTAGATAATGAAGAAATTAGTGGTTTAAGTGAAAGACAACTAACCCAGTACCGTAGGCATGATATAGGCTTTGTTTTTCAGTTTTATAACCTTGTGCAGAATCTAACGGCAGTCGAAAATGTTGAACTTGCATCCGAAATATGCAGGGATCCACATGATCCTAGGCAGGCTTTAATTGATGTAGGCCTTGAGGACCGTATTTACAACTTTCCGGCCCAGCTTTCAGGTGGAGAGCAGCAAAGAGTGGCTATAGCAAGGGCCTTAGCCAAGAACCCTAAGGTTTTACTGTGCGACGAACCAACTGGTGCCCTAGACTATAATACTGGTAAAAGCATTCTAAAACTGCTACAAGATAGCTGCAGAAAGACAGGGAAGACTGTTATAGTAATTACCCATAATCAAGCCATTACCCAAATGGCAGATAGGGTCCTTCATATGAGGAATGGTAAGATTACTAAGATAGAAGAGAATGAAAGACCTACACCAGTAGAGAGGATAGAGTGGTAGTATGGGAAGAACCTATATAAAAACCATAACAAGAGAGGTAAAGCAAAGCTTTGGTCGTTTTTTTGCTATATTTTCTATAGTCGCCCTAGGGGTAGGATTTCTTGCTGGTCTTTTATCTGCAACACCAAGTATGGAGCTTAGTGTAGATAAGTATTATAAGGATAATAATATGACAGATGTCTTTATTAAAGCTCCATTGGGTTTAACAGATAGGGACCTTGAACATGTGGCTAAAATAAAAGAAGTAGATTATATTATGCCAGCTTATGTAACAGATGCCATAATGGAGTCTGACAATAAAGAAGTTTATACAAGTAGGGTGTATGGGCTAGCACTTGATAGGCTAAATAATAATGAATTTATTAATAAATTACAACTTATAGAAGGAAGGCTACCAAATAATAATAATGAATGCCTTGTAGAAGCAAGCGGAGACTATATTGCGGATATTGAGCTAGGGACAAGCCTTACTATATTAGAAGACGGCGAAGATGAGATTGAGGATATTTATAAAAGTACCCAATACACAGTAGTAGGTATTGTTTCCAACCCCTTTTATTTCTCCATGGAAAGGGAGCCAAGTAGTAAGGGGGATGGAAGTATTAGCGCCATTGTCTATGTTAATGAAGGAAGTTATAACCTAGATGTATATACAGACCTTTATATAAGGGCCAAAAATCCTAACAGCTTTGAAAGTTTCACAGATGAATATGGAAAGTACATTTATGACCTGGTAAAAGAAACAAAGGACCTGGGAGTGGTAAGAGCCCAGTTAAGATATGATGAAATCCTCAAAGAAGCTAAGGATAAGCTTGATGAGGCTAAAGAAGAATATAAAGAAGAAAAAGAAAAGGCCTACAAGGAACTTGAGGAAGCTAAGGAAGAACTAGAAGAAGCTAAAGTAGAAATTACTAAGGCGGAAGAAGATTTAAAAAGCGGAAAAAATAAACTGGCCAATAGTAAGTCTAAGCTAAGTAAGGAAAGGGCCAATTATAAGAATCAAATTAGGGATCAGGAGTCTGAACTTGATAAGGCAGCTAGTGAGCTTGCTAAGGCAAGGCAGGAGCTTGAAGGAGCTAGGGAGTTTATTAGCCAAGAAGAATATGATATGGGAATTAACGGGATTTTAGCTAAAGAGGGCGAGCTTCAAGCAGGAAGAGAACAATTACAAATTAAAAAGAGGGAGGCCGAGGCTGAGTTTAGGGACGGAGAAAACCAAATAAGGCAGGGCCAGGCAGATATAGATAAGGGAGAGTCTGATCTTAAGGAAGCAAAGAAGGATCTTGAAGAAGGTGAAAAAGACTACCAGGAAGGTAAGAAAGAGGCAGAAGAGGAGTTAGCAAGGGCAGAGAAAGAAATTCTAGATGCAGAAGAGGATATTAAAGATATTAAATACAGTAAGTGGTATGTACTAGATAGGGATTCTAATATAAGCTATGCAAGTTTTTCGGCCAATGTAACTAAGGTAGGGGCAATTGCCAAGGTGTTTCCAGTATTTTTCCTACTAGTAGCTGCCCTAGTAGCTTTAACTACTATGACTCGTATGGTAGAAGAGGAAAGAACACAAATAGGTACGCTCAAGGCACTAGGTTATACCAAGACAGTTATTATGTCCAAGTATATTATATACTGCGGTATTGCAAGTTTATTAGGAAGTATTATTGGCCTATTTGCAGGTTTTAAGATTCTACCCAATGTAATATGGGGGGCTTATGAAAACATGTATATTTTGCCACAATTATATGTAGAGGTAAGCTGGAGCCTGGCATTAGGCCTATCATTACTAGCTATAGCTAGTACCATGCTAGCAACTATATCAGCAGCAAGTAATGTTTTAAAGGAAAAGCCAGCAACCCTTATGTTACCACGTGCACCTAAGGCTGGAAAACGAATCTTCCTAGAAAGAATTGGATTTATCTGGAATAGAATGAAGTTTACCCATAAGGCTACAGCAAGAAACCTTATCCGTTATAAGAAACATTTTTTTATGACTGTTATAGGGATTTCAGGTTGTACAGCCCTAATTGTTGCAGGATTTGGTATTAAGGATTCTATAGGAGATATTGCAAATACTCAGTTTAATGAAATCTTTAAGTATGATCTTATGATAGTAAAGGACGATAGTAACAAAGAGGATAAGGTATTAGAAGATTTTTTAAATAATCCAAATAAAAGTAAGGGCTACCTTGAATTATCTAGGGAAGATGGCAAGATTGAGTCAAAGGAGGACTNTTATGACGTTACTATTATGGTGGCTAAAGACACAGATAGGCTTAAAGAATTTATAGAACTTAGGGATAGAGAAAATCAAAACAATCTACTTTTTGATGAATCATCAGTTATAATAGCAGAAAAGCTTGCAGAGGAGCTAGATGTAAAGCTGGGGGATAGTGTTACCCTTCTTAACTCGGAAGATGAAAATGCTGACTTTAAAATAACAGGAATTACAGAAAATTATGTTGGCAGCTATATTTATATTAGCAACAGATTATATAATAAGTCATTCAAAGAAGAGTTACTATATGACAATCTTTTGGTAAAAAGCCCAGTAAGTGAGTTATCTAAGCAGGAAAACTTACTTAACGAAATATTAAGTAGTGACATTGTTATAAGTGCAGAATTTAAATCTCAAACCAAGGAAACATATGATAATTTATTAGGGAGCATAAACTATATAGTGATTGTTTTAATTTTGGCAGCAGGGGGACTTGCTATAATAGTCCTTTATAATCTTACTAATATTAATATTGAAGAACGTAGGAAGGAACTAGCTACACTAAAAGTGCTTGGTTTTCATGAAAAGGAAGTTGCAGCCTATATTTATAGGGAAACCACCATACTAAGTATTATTGGAACTATTGTGGGCCTAGGACTTGGTAAGCTACTTCATAGCTTCGTAATTATGAAAGGTGAGTCTGTAGACTTAATGTTTGGAAGAAGCATATCAACCTTTAGTTATATAATATCAGCTGTAATTACAATTATATTCACTCTTATAGTAGATCTAATCATGTACAAAAAACTTAAAAATATAGAAATGGTAGATTCAATGAAGGCTATAGATTAGGGGGGCCAAATGGATATTAATAATAAATTAAAAGATATAAATGTACTTTTCTTCTTAAAGGCTGGCCTAGGATCCGCTATTGCTATTTTGTTAGCAGATAGCCTGGGTTTAGCCTATAGTGCTTCTGCAGGAATTATTACCTTGCTTACTATTCAAAATACTAAAAAGGAGACTATTCTTATTGCTCTTAGGAGGATAGTTGCTTTTGTAATAGCCGTATTTATAGCTTATGTTTTATTTTCAGCACTAGGCTATACAAGCATTGTGTTTGGACTTTTTATTTTTATTTTCGTTGGAGTATGTAATATATTTGGACTTCAAGATGGGATAGCCATGAATTCGGTTCTGACAACCCACTTCTTAATAGAAAAAAATATGGAAGCAGCCTTTCTACTTAATGAGGTAGCTATCTTATTAATAGGCATGAGTATTGGAATAGGATTAAATCTTATTATGCCAAAATATAAAAAGAGGCTAAAAGAAGAGCAAAAGATGATTGAAGAAAGCATAAAAAGAGTTCTAAGCGAAATGGCAGATTGTTTAAGGGGGGAAGAAAGAGATATAAATATAGGCCAACTTGAAGATGATTTAGATAGACTACTTGATAAGGCTTATGAAGAAGCAGAAAATAGGTTTTTAACAGATACTAAATATTTGGTTTCCTATCTAGAAATGCGCCGGAGTCAAGTTTTAGTCCTAAAAAATATAAAAGATGATATTGGGAAGCTTAATGAAATCCTACCTCAAACATATCTTGTTGCTGATTATATCGAAAAAGTATCCTACTCCTTTCATGAATTAAATGATGTTAAAGACTTAAGCTTAGACCTTGAGGGGCTTTATGAATACTTTAGGGAAACATCGCTTCCTACTTATAGGGAGGAATTTGAAAACAGGGCAATATTGTTTCTAATACTTAAAGAAATGGAGTACTTTTTAGGAATCAAAGAAGAATTTAGTAAGCAGTTGCTAAAGCAATAAGAAAGATGTATACTGTATACGATATTAATAAATATCTAAATATTATACATTATACATTATTTGTTAAGGAAGGTTGTTAAGAATGAAAAAAACAGAAAATAAATGGATTAATGCTGCTATACCAGCTTTATTAATACATAGTAGTATTGGTAGTGTTTATTGTTGGTCTTTATTTAAGGGCAATATAGCAAGCTATATTGGAAGGAGCAATAGCCAGGTAGAGTGGGCCTTTAGTATTGCAATTTTTATGCTGGGAATGTCTGCAGCCTTTTCAGGTAAATTTGTGGAACAAGATATCCACAAGTCTTCTCGTATAGCAGCTTTTTGCTTTGCCATTGGAATGGCGGGAACGGGACTTTCTATTTATTTTAAATCTTTAGTTGGAATTTACCTATTTTATGGAATCATAATGGGAATAGGTCTTGGTGTTGGATATTTATCACCTGTAAAAACCCTTATGCTATGGTTTGAAGATCAAAAGGGCTTGGCAACAGGGCTTGCAGTAGCTGGATTTGGACTTGCAAAGGTTATAGCAAGCCCAGTAATTGAAGTGCTTCAAGGGGAGGTAGGTCCAGATGGAATGCTTCTAGACCCAACTAGAACATATAAGGCTTTTTTTGTTCTTGCAGCTATATATTTTGTAATGATGTTTATAGGGCATTTGCTTCTTAAGAAGCCAGAGGGCTGGGTAGAAGAAGGCTCAGAGGCTAACGGGACGAGCTTTATCTCAGTATTTAAAAATAAAACATTCATAGGAATTTGGCTTATGTTTTATATTAATATAACCTGTGGATTAGCCCTTATCTCACAAGAAAAGGATATTATGCTTTTTATAGGATTTGGATCAGTTGCTTTAGTTAGTTCTTTAACTGCTATATTTAATGCAGGGGGTAGACTGTTTTTCTCAGCATTTGGAGATAAACTAAAAGATAGGAATACTATTTATAAGATTATATTTGCTGTATCAATTGTTTCTACATTACTAATTATTATGACAGATGCTATTAACAATGGAGTAGCTGTACTAGTTATTATAATGCTATGTGTTATTAATGCAGGCTATGGAGGTGGGTTTTCTAACCTTCCAACACTTTTATCAGATAGGTTTGGTATGAAAAGCATTAGTACTGTCCATGGTCTTGCCCTATCAGCCTGGGCTTTCGCAGGCTTAACTGGTAACCAATTAAGTGCATTTATTATATCTAAAACACAATCTTATAATAATGTACTTTATGTTACACTAATTCTTTATATAATTGCAATTATTATAAGTTATGCACTTGTAAAACCAGGAAAAAACGAGATTTAATATTAAAATCTGTTTAAATAAAGAAAAATTATCCCCAGGGTCATTGTAACAAAGCACTAGCGGTGTTATAATGTTAGGTATACAGTATCATGTATTCTTAAATATTGTAAAATTATTTGTACAGGAGGAGTTAAATGTCAAAAATAATGAAAACAATGGACGGAAATGCAGCAGCATCTCATGTTGCTTACGCATTTACAGAAGTTGCTGGAATCTATCCAATCACACCGTCATCTGACATGGCAGAAAATGTTGATAGATGGTCTGCAGATGGCAGAAAAAACATTTTTAATCAAGAGGTTAATGTTGTAGAGATGCAATCAGAAGCTGGAGCAGCAGGAACAGTTCACGGTTCACTTGCAGCAGGTTCATTAACTACAACTTTTACAGCATCACAAGGTTTATTACTTATGGTACCTAATATGTACAAAATGGCTGGGGAATTATTACCAGCAGTAATTCATGTTAGTGCTCGTGCAGTTGCAACACATGCTTTATCAATATTTGGTGACCACTCAGACGTTATGGCTTGCCGTCAAACAGGATTTGCTATGCTTGCATCAACTAACGTACAAGAAACACATGATCTTGCTAGTGTGGCTCATCTTAGTGCAATAAAGGGAAGAGTTCCATTCCTTCACTTCTTTGATGGATTTAGAACATCCCATGAGATTCAAAAGATTGAACTTATAGATTACAAGGAATATGAAAGACTAGTTGATATGGATGCTGTAAAGGCGTTCAAAAAGAATTCCTTGAACCCAGAGCGTCCAGTACTTAGGGGAACAGCCCAGAACCCAGATATTTTCTTCCAAGCTAGGGAAGCTAGTAACCCATTCTATGATGCATTACCAGCTGTTGTAGAAGAATATATGGAAGAAATAAATAAAATTACAGGTAGGGACTACGGCCTATTTAATTACTATGGTGCAGAAGATGCAGAAAAAGTAATTATCGCTATGGGATCAGTAGTAGATACTATTGAAGAGACCATAGACTATCTAATGGATAAGGGAGAAAAAGTAGGACTTCTTAAAGTAAGACTTTATAGACCATTCTCAGTTGAACATTTCCTAAAAGAAATGCCAGATACAGTTAAGAAAATAGCAGTACTTGATAGAACTAAAGAACCAGGTGCTATTGGAGAACCACTATATCTTGATGTATGTACAGCATACTTTGAAGAGGAAGTACGTCCAGTAATTGTAGGTGGACGTTATGGTTTAGGTTCTAAAGATACAACACCAGCTCAAATAGTGGCTGTATATGAAAACTTAGACTTAGATAAGCCAGTTAATAAATTTACAATTGGTATTAATGATGATGTTACATTTAAATCACTTCCACTTAAAGATGAAATTGATTCAGTAGCAGAAGGCACAATTAGCTGTAAATTCTGGGGTCTTGGATCCGACGGAACAGTTGGAGCTAACAAGAACTCTATTAAGATTATTGGAGATCACACAGATCAGAATGTACAAGCATATTTCTCTTATGACTCTAAGAAGTCAGGCGGGGTTACAATATCTCACTTAAGATTTGGTAAGGAACCTATTAAATCTACATACCTGATTAATAGGGCTAACTTTGTTGCATGTCATAATCCATCTTACCTAGATAAATATGATATGCTATCAGACCTTAAAGAGGGTGGAACATTCCTACTTAACTGCCAGTGGGATGCAGATGAATTAGAAGATCATTTACCAGCAGAAGCTAAAAGAATTATTGCTGAAAGAAATATAGATCTTTATATAATTGATGGTATTGGAATTGCAAAAGAAATTGGGCTTGGCAACCGTATTAATACTGTTTTACAAGCTGCATTCTTTAAACTTGCAAACATTATTCCAATAGATGATGCTGTTAAATATATGAAACAAGCAATTGTTGATTCTTATGGCCACAGAGGAGATAAGATCATTAATTCTAACTACGCAGCAGTAGATGCAGGAGTTAAAGAAGTTGTAAAGGTAGAAGTTCCAGCAGACTGGGCCAATGCTACAGATGAAACTGAAGCAGCAGCTGCACTTGACTTACCAGAATATATCACACAAATACAAGATCCAGTTAATAGGCAAGAAGGGGATAAACTACCAGTAAGTACTTTTGTAGGTAGAGAAGATGGAACCTTCCCACAAGGAAGTGCTAAGTATGAAAAGCGTGGTATTGCAGTTGAAGTGCCAGAGTGGCAAGCCGATAACTGTATCCAATGTAACCAGTGTTCATATGTATGTCCACATGCGGCTATCCGTCCATTCTTATTAACAGAAGAGGAAGTAGCCAATGCACCAGAAACCTTCAAGACTAAAAAGGCTAATGGTAAAGCTTTAGCAGGATATGACTACAAGATACAAGTATCTACATTAGACTGTACAGGATGTGGAAACTGTGCACAGGTATGTCCTTCTAAGAAGAAAGCACTAGTTATGAAACCAATTGAAACCCAAACAGAAGAGATTCCAAATTGGGACTTTGCTATGACTATTAAGAATAAAGATAACCCAATGAACCCTGATACAGTAAAAGGAAGCCAATTTGAGCAACCATTACTTGAATTCTCAGGAGCATGTGCAGGTTGTGGGGAAACACCATATATTAAATTAATTACACAAATGTTTGGTGATAGAATGTACATTGCAAACGCAACAGGATGTACATCAATCTGGGGTGGTAGTGCGCCATCAACACCGTACACAGTAAATGAAAAAGGATACGGACCAGCATGGGCTAACTCATTGTTTGAGGATAACGCAGAGTTTGGTTATGGTATGTTCTTATCTGTACAACAAACAAGAAATAAACTTGAAGATTTAGCTAATGAAGCATTAGAGCTTGATGTTGATGAGGATATTAAATCCAGTCTTAAAGGTTGGGTGGATAATAAAAACCTAGCAGCAGAATCTAAGAAAGCTACATTAGAACTACTTCCAGCATTACAAGACTACAAGGGTAATGATGAAAGAGCGCAGCAAATATTTGATGAGATTATCGAAAACAAAGAACACCTAGTTAAGAAATCCCAGTGGATATTTGGTGGAGACGGATGGGCATATGATATTGGATTTGGTGGTTTAGACCACGTACTAGCATCAGGAGATGATGTTAATATATTTGTAGTAGATACAGAAGTTTACTCAAATACAGGTGGGCAAGCTTCTAAAGCAACACCAACAGGATCAATTGCTCAGTTTGCATCATCAGGTAAACGTATCAAGAAAAAAGATCTTGGTATGATGATGATGTCCTATGGTTATGTATACGTAGCGCAAGTAGCTATGGGGGCAAACCAAAATCAATTAATTAAGGCATTAAAAGAGGCTGAAAGCTATCCAGGCCCATCATTAATTATTGCATATGCACCATGTATCAACCATGGAATGAGGCTAGGAATGGGTGCAGCCCAGCTTGTAACTAAGAATGCTGTAGAAGCTGGTTACTGGCACCTGTACAGGTATAATCCATTACTAAAAGAGGAAGGTAAGAATCCATTTATCTTAGATTCTAAGCCACCTACACAGGATTACAAGGAACACATTCAAAGTGAAGTTAGATATTCTTCACTTGCAAGATCATTCCCAGAGATAGCAGATGAACTATTTGACCAGTCAGCATTAGATGCTAAAGAAAGATTGGAAAATTATCAAAGACTTGCAGATATGGAATTCTAAATAAATAACACAAAGGCTCATGACTTATATAAGTTATGGGCCTCTTTTATTATAATAGTAAATTACTAGATAGCTTACACAATCGTAGTTATATGGTATAATATAGAAAAGAAACATATTAGCAATGAGAACCGGGGTGAGATTATGTTTATTGCAAGGCAACCTATTTTTAATAAAATAGAAGAGGTCTATGGCTATGAATTATTATTTCGTTTAAGTGACAAGTCCAACAAGTTTGACGGACCATCGTCAAAGAAAGCTACTGCTAGTGTAATAGGAGGACTATTTGAAGTAGGGCTGGAAGAAATAGTTGGGGATAAATATGCCTTTGTAAATTTTGACGAGGAGTTTATTCATTCTGATTCTATAGAACTAATATCGCCAGATACCCTGGTTATAGAAATGTTAGAAAACATATCCATTGATGATAAACTAATTAATAGGATTATAGAACTTAAAGAAAAAGGATACAAGATTGCCCTTGATGATTTTGTTGAAGAATATAATGAATACCCAATTGTGCCATATGCCAACATTATTAAATATGACTTAATGGAGACACCCCTAGGAACAATTGAAGATAGTGTAAAGCGGGCCTTAGAAGACAGAAAGATTATTTTAGCCGAGAAAGTTGAAACTAAGGAGGAATTTCTAGAGGCAAGGGAAATGGGATTCCATCTTTTCCAAGGATATTTCTTTAGCAGGCCTAATATTGTAGAAAAATCTAGTGTAAAAGCATCATCAAAATCACAGTATGTAAGAATTTTATGGGAACTAAAAAAGGAAGAGCCATCCTATGATAATTTATCTAGAATTATTGAACAGGATGTAAATTTAGCTTATAGATTTATGCGTGTTATCAGTCATAGATCCAATAATACTTTATTTGATTCTATTAAAAGAGGTTTAACCTTTATGGGATTTGATGAAATAGAAAGATGGATTACAATATTAATGTTACAAGATTATGGTAAAGAAAAGCCACAGGAATTAATAAAAACATCATTAGTTAGAACTAAATTTGCTGAAGGTATTGCCTTACAAGGAAGTCTCAGAAAGAATATACATGAAGCATCCATGATGGGATTATTTAGTACATTGGATGCTGTTTTAGATAAAACTATGGAAGAAGCTTTAGAGGGAATATCTTTAACTAATAATATAAAAGAAGCTTTAATTGAACATAAAGGAATATTATATCCAGTATATAAACTATTACTGGCCTATGAACAAGGTGATTGGGAAGAGGTTGAGAAGATAGCAAGCAATGAACAACTAGGGGAAGATGCCTTATGCCATAAATACCTAGAATCTATAAAATGGGCCAATGAGATTTCTCTATTGATAGCCTAGTCTATAATAAAGCACTTATAATAACTGTGTGTAAGCAATTTTTTTATACATTTAATACAAATATCTTGCTAAAAAGGTTTTTTTTTTGCTAGAGCATGCCAGAAAGACAGAAAGGGATATAAAGTTTGATATAATGAATGAGGGGAGGAAGGTCACAAAATATAAACATATTATGTCAGAGGAAGGGGATAATAATGAATATTAAAGAATCTTTTAATAACATTAAAAGCAAGGGGAAAAAACCAAAGAATATAAAAATCAAACTTAAAAAACCTAGTAAAAATAAAATAAAGAAGTTTAATATAAAGGAAAATAACCCTTTTAAAAAGATAGCTAATAAAACTGGCGGGGATAGGAAACCCAAGAAGAGGCTTAAGGCTGATAATATAAAAATAAAAAACAAGATTATGTTAGCATTTTTGCTCCTAGGTTTACTTCCTATCATTATAATAAGTATGTTTGGACTAAAAGGTACCAGAAATTCAATAGAAGAAGAAGTTGGCACCTATTCCCAGAAGGTTGTTATTCTATTAGGAGAACTTACTGAAAACATTGTAAATGAAGTGGAAAGAGAGTACGCTTCATTAATTTCAAGTAATAGTGCAGTAACTGCTATGAGAAATAATCTAAATAATGATTATGACTTTAAAGTTGAAAAAGAAATCTTAGAACATCTAGAAACTATACAAAGGGCTAATCATTTAATTTCAGGTGTTATGCTATATACGCCTCAGTCAATAATTTCCGCAGGTAACTTTAAAGAAGTTGAAAATTATTTTACAGCAGACCAGTTTGAACAAAGTGATACATATAAACAGGCAGTGGAAAACGGAGAAGAAATAATTTGGCAAACAGGCATTAACGACGGATATGATACTATGTATGTATTTAAAAACTTACCTGATCCATCTACAGGTAAAAGCCTGGGAATTGCAGTATTAAAATTACAAGATAGTGTATTTGAAAGGTTACTAAAAGGAGCACAACAAGATAATAATGATGAAACTCAGCTATTTTTAGTTGATAGTGATAACAGGATAATTGCCCACCAGAATAAAATAGGGCAAGGGGAAATTGTTACTGAAGTTTTCCCTGAGATGTTTGAAAAAGAAGAAGACTTTTTATTTGACAATGAACTGGAACCTGTATACGGTAAAAATGAGTTTGTAATATATTCATCAGCCAATCATGGTAACTGGAATATTGTTATGAAAACACCTATTAAGATTTTAATGGGTGGTGTTACAACAATTAAAAGAACCATACTAATTTTATCAATATTTATAGGTGTTTTAATAATTGCTTCCTCTATTACAATAGCAAATAGTTTTTCAGCGCCAATACAAAATATAATGGGGATAATGAAAGAAGCCGAGCAAGGTAAGCTGAATATAAAGGTAGATCATATAGGTGGTGCTTATGAAGTAAATCAGCTATCTAACAGTTTTACCAAAATGATGGATAATATAAGAAGGCTTATTAAGGAAACTAATAAGGTTGTTGAAGCTGTAGACGAGAATGCTAGAATTGTAGAGAATGTATCAAGGGATTCAGCAATATCTTCAAGAGAGACTGCAACTGCAATTCAGGAGATTGCAACAGGCGGAGTTAAGCAGGCTGAAGAAGCTGATGCATCTACTAAGTGTATGCAGGACCTTGCTGAAAATATTAATGAGGTTGTAAAAAAACTAGATGAAATGGAAACAATAACTAGAAAAACTGCCCAGGTTGGAAATCTAGCTAATGAAAGGATAGGGTCCTTGAATACTCAAACAGAGGCATCATCTAAGGTGACAGATGATATTTGTGGGAATATTAATGAACTATCCATGCATGCAAGGAAGGTTATGGAGATTATAGATATTATAGAAAATATTAGTGGTCAAACTAATCTACTAGCACTTAATGCAACTATAGAAGCAGCAAGGGCAGGTTCAGCAGGTAGTGGATTTGCAGTAGTAGCTGGAGAAATAAGAAACCTTTCTAATCAAACTAAGGATGCAAGCCATCAGGTAAGAAGCATTATAAATGATATCCAAAAGAAGATAGTAGATACAGTAGACACTACAGAAGAATCCACCAAAATATTTATGGAACAAAAACAAGCAGTTGATGATACTAATGCATCTCTTCATGAAATTATTGACTTTATGGATAGGATAGGAAGCCACATGGAAGAATTAAATGGAATTATAGTAGAGATAGATAGCGGTAAGGATATAACCCTAGAATCCATAGAGCATATTAGTGAAATTATAGAGCAGTCAGTTACAATAACTGAAGAGCTCCTAGCTACCAGTGAAGAACAAAGTAGTTCAATGGAGGGAATGATAGACCTAACCAAAGAACTATCTAATAATATTGAAGATCTTAAAAGAACAACCTCAACCTTTGAAGTATAAAGGATTTGTTATATGCAGTGGAAGATATATATGTATCTTCCACTTTTTTAATGTAAAATTATTGGTTTTTAGCATATAATTATATTATAGTGTATAATACATAGGGAAGGGGTGGGATATGAAAAGGAAAATTAGTGATTTTTACTATAGCATTTCTATGAAGAAAAAATGGGTTGTATTTATATGTGTAATACTTTTATATGAGATTATCCTAATAGGTTTTGTGGGTTATAGGAATTATGAAGAGATTATAGGGGATCATTTTATAGAAGGGGTAAAGACGGATATAAATAATGTGACTGAGCAAATAGAATCTAATTTAATAGGATTAGAGGAGTTTGCTAGGAAACTACAATATGATGAATATATAAATAGCTTTATACAAGAAAGAGAATACAGTAGTAAGGTGCAGGCAACTAAAAGTGATTTATATGAATACAAGGTTATTCCTGACTACCAGTTTAAAAGATCTGTAGAAAAGCATCTAAACTCCATTGTTCTGTCAAGGCCAGAAATTCAGCTAGCCTCAATAAGATTTGAGAAAGATATAAATAATACATATGTAGTAAGTAGGACTAAATCTTATGCAGAGGAACTAACCTTTCAAAAAAAAGATATATTTGACAAAGAGTTAGAAGGGGAGTCTAATACACTTTACTATATGGATGATGATAATAATCTTTATATTATACAAAATCTTAAAAGCAGGGTAACCCTTAATCAGGTAGCTACTGTTATTATTAAATTAGATTCAGAATTAGTTTTACAAAAAATTTATGATATGATTGAAGGAGCTAAGGAGGGGGCTTATCTTGTAGGATTTAACGATAGGGAAATACTTCAGTTAGGAGAAATAACAGCAGAGCAAAAAAATGAGGTAATCTCAAACTTTAGGCTAGGTGATCTTTCCAAGGACTATTTGGGAGATAACCCTAAAAAAGATATCATAGTTTACGATACAATAAATACTACATCCCAGCAAATGGGTGTAGGGGTTGTTATATCTAAGGATATATTATTTCAGGATATAAGAGCCTCATCATTGAAAATTTTAGTTTTTTCTATTCTTACTATACCTATATTTTTGCTGTTAGCCTATAAGCTATATAAGGATATTATACAGCCAATATATGAGCTTAGCGATAAGATGAGGCGGATTGAGAATGGTGAAATGGGTGTACTGGTAGATAGCGGAAGGAAAGATGAAATAGGTGTGCTTTTTAGGGCATTTAATAAAATGTCCAATCAAATTAATTTCTTAGTTAACAGGGTATACAAGGAGCAGCTAGCACTTAAGAATTCAGAAATACGAGCACTGCAAGCACAAATTAATCCGCATTTCTTATATAATACACTAGAGACTATAAACTGGACTGCAAGACTTTCAGGAGCCGATGAAGTTGCAGATATGCTAGAGGCCCTTGGGGGGATTATGGAAGTAAATATAGACCGAAAGGATGAAAGATTCTTGACAGTCGAAGAAGAACTTAAATATACTAATCATTATATCTTCTTAATTAAGAAGCGTTTTGGAGACAATGTTAAATTCGAGCAAGATATAGATGAAAAAATTATGAAATATAAGGTTCCTCGCCTAATATTGCAACCAATTATTGAAAATGCAATAGAGCATGGTATAGAACCTGTTGGTAGTGGGTTTGTAATAATAAGAATGTTTATTAAAGATGATATGCTAATAATTGAGGTAGAGGATAGTGGACAAGGTATCCAGGCAGATATGGTTCTTGAAATGGAATATAATCTTGGAAACTGGGATAGCTTAGCATCAGAAAAGGTTGAATCCACTAGTCAAGGCAAAATAGGGGTATTAAATGTCCATTCTAGATTAAGATTAATCTATGGTGAAGAGTCAGGCATAGAAATAGTTAGTATATATGGTAAGGGAACATTAATAAGAATGAAGGTACCTATTAAAGAAGAAGAGTGATAAATTTACAGGAGGTTAAAAATGTTTACAGTAATATTGATAGATGATGAGGAAATTATAAGGAAAGGACTACGCAAAATGATACCTTGGGAGGAGCTAGGGTGTGAGATTGTTGCAGAGGCATCAAATGGCGAAGAAGGATTTGAGTTGATTAAGGAACATGTGCCTGATATTATTATTTCAGATATACGTATGCCAAAGAAGAATGGTCTTGAGATGATTGCTTTAATAAAGGAATTAAACCAGGATACAGAAATAATTATACTAACTGGCTTTAGGGAATTTGAATATGCCCAGGAGGCAATAAGGTTGGGAGTTTCCCATTTCTTGTTAAAACCTTCTAAGATTCCAGAAATAACAGAAGCTGTTGAGGAGGCAGTAGATAATTTAAGGGCAAAAGAAAAAGAAGAAGAAAGGCTACAACAAATAAAAGAGAAGGCAAGAAAATACTATACAACCCAGCCACAGGAAATAGATACTAATATAGATCCTAGGGAGGGTAGGGGAATTGCTGAAGATAAACCCCAGTTTATAGTTAACCAGGCTGTAAAATATATACATGACAATTATGACCAAAAATTAAGCCTTAAAATTGTTGCAGAGGACTTATATGTTAGTACTTGGCATCTATGCAAAGTACTCAAAAAAGAGACAGGAAGTAATTTTGTAGATATACTAAATGGTGTAAGAATTAATAAAGCTAAGGAAATGTTAGTAACAACTAACCTAAGAATTTATGAAATTGCAGCAAAATGTGGTTATTCAGATACAGCATATTTTTCAAAGATTTTTAAGCGTTTTGAGGGAATAACACCTAATGAATACAGGAACACGCAATATTGTACAACAAATAACAAGTTAGACTCGTTTTAATCATGCAAAATAACTGATATACTAAATGTAAGTTAGTAATCAATCTAATGTAAACAAGACTAACATACTAAAAAGAAAGTATGTTAGTAAATGACAAAAGGGGGAACGTTTTATGAAAAAGTTTTCTAAAATTATCGCTTTAGGATTGGCGACAACTATGTTTGGTAGTGCACTAGTAGGTTGTGGAAAGAAAGAAGTAGATGCACCACCAGCAGAAGATGACACACCAGATGTAGAAGATGTAGTGGAAGATGAACCAGAGGAAGATGAGCAAGAAGAAGTAACAATTAGAACAGTATCTCAATTCGGTGGTACAGATCCATCTGCAGAAGTATACGAAGCTATACTTGAACAGTTCAGGGAAGATAATCCAAAGATAACTGTTGAAGACGAATCAGCTACAGCAGACGAAGCTTGGAAAGCTAAAGTTGCTACAGACTTTGCAGCAGGTAACGAACCAGATGTAATCTTTACATTCACAGGCGTAGATGCAAAAGTTATGATTGAACAAGGTAAAGTAGTTTCTCTAGATGAAATTCGTGCAGAATTCCCAGATTATGCATCAAACATCTCAGAAGGTGTACTTAACTCAGTTCAAGAATTTGATGGAAACACATATGCAGTTCCAGTAAGAGGATTCTACGAAGGATTATTCGTTAACAAAGCTTTATTAGATGAATATGACTTAGAACTTCCAACTGATTGGGAGAAGATGGAAACAGCAATTAACACACTTAAAGAAAATGATATAGTTCCTATAGCAGCAGCTTTAGGTCATCAACCACACTACTGGATAGAGCACTTAATCCTATCACAAGGTGGAGTTGAAGCACATAAAAACCAAGATATCGCAGCAGTTAAAGATGAGTGGGTTGCAGGTTTAGAATACTTCAAAACACTATATGACATGGGCGCATTCCCAGCAGATACAAACTCAACAGATAATGATATTATCACAGAGATGTTTAACAAAGGCGACGCAGCTATGTTATTAGAAGGTAACTGGGCAATTGGTGGATTTGATAATCCAGACGATATTACAGTAATTCCATTACCAGTAGTTCCAGGTGGTAAAGCAGATCAAAGTGATATCATAAGTGGATTCTCAACAGGTTGGTACATTACAACTAAAGCATGGGAAGACCCAGCAAAACGTGCAGCAGCAGTTAAATACATTAGCGCTATGACAGCAACAGACGCAATCGGTGAATTTGTTGCATCAGGTGGAACACCATCTGCAGACGTTGGAGAAGTTGAAGGATTACCAGCAGCAGCTATCGATGGATTCAAAATGCAAGCAGACGCAGCAAACATGGATATGCCAATTGACTCATGGTTAGCAAAACCAGCATGGGATAAACTACTTAGCTCAATCCCAGGTATTGCAACAGGAGCAGAAGATATTGGATCAGTAGTTGATGAAGTAATTACACTTCATGAGTAATTAATAATTAGAATACTAACTTTTGAACACTAACTTGAATAAGAAACAAAAATGATGTTATTCGATAACAGTTGGGAGTCGTCAAGACGTCAACTGTTATCTTTTTTGAAAAAATCAAATTTTAAATAAAAAAGGAGGTAGATACCATGATGTATAAAGATAAAAAGATTGTTTGGATCTTTTTGGCTCCTACATTAATTTTAGTAGTCGGGTTTCTATATTATCCATTTGTCTTAAGTATCTATAATAGCTTTTTTAACGTTAAAGACCTTGGTGGTATTAGCAAAACTTATATTGGACTCGGTAACTACAGGGAAATGTTTAGGGATAGGGCTATATGGACATCTTTAAAAAACACATTGATTTTAACTGTTGCAGCTGTTGTATTTCAAGCTGGCCTTGGATTAGTTCTAGCTTTATTAGTTGACTCAGTAAGAAGAGGGCAACAATTTTATAGAACAGTATTCTTTTTCCCAATAGTTATATCAGCTACAGCAATAGGTCTTATGTTTAACTTAATGTATAGCTATGATTATGGTATGTTTAATCAATTACTTATGAAAATGGGTAAGGATAAGGTTTTATGGCTAGATGAGGCAAAGGCTATGTTAATGGTTAGTGTGCCCGTAATCTGGCAATATGTAGGTTTTTACTTTGTTATAATATTAACAGGAATTACAGGAATCCCAAAAGAAATTTACGAATCTGCAGCTATTGATGGTGTAACAGGATTCAAACAAGTATTTTATATAACTATTCCATTATTATCAGGTGTTATAAAATCATGTATGATTCTTGCTATTACAGGTGCCCTAAAGGTGTTTGACCTACCATGGGTAATTGCAAATAAAGGTGCTCCATCAGGAAAGACTTATTTGTTAGGTACATACCAGTATAACGTCGTGTTTAATGCGGCAAGACCTGGTTATGGTTCAGCAATAGCAGTACTAATAGTACTACTTGGTGTTATTATTTCTGTTGCTGTAAATACGCTATTAACGACTGAAGATGATGATGGATACTAAATTTTGAAAAGGGGTGAGAAATAATGGATGATGTAGTTTTAAAGAAAAATAGAAGAAAGTTTCAGCCAAGTCAGCTTGTCCTACATGTAATATTACTATTATGGGCATCTACAACAATATATCCTCTAGTTTGGGTATTTAATAACTCATTTAAGGATAAAGACATTATATTAGTAGATTCCTTTAGTTTAATTAACAGTTCAACAAGTACACTTGCTAACTATGTAACAGCTTTTACAAAGATGAATATTGGAAGATCTTATGCAAACAGTTTAATTATATCAGGTAGCGTTGTTGTATTAGTTATGTTCTTTGGTGGTTTAGCAGCTTATATAATTGCTAGATATGATTTCTTTGGAAAGAAAGTTATTCATGCATCACTTATTGCAGCATTGCTATTCCCAGCATTTGCTACTATAGTTCCAGTATTTATGATACTAATGAGATTAGACTTAGTTAACAAACATATTGGTGTTATAATACCACAAACAGCAGGAAACTTAGCATTTGCTATTATTATTCTAGTTGGATTTATGTCAAGTATACCTATAGAACTTGAAGAATCAGCAGTTGTAGAAGGATGTAGTCCATGGCAGATATTCTCAAGAATTGTTGTACCGGTATCTAAGCCATCATTTTCAACAGTTGCAATCTTTACATTCCTATGGTCATACAATGACTTATTTTTACAAATGGTTATTTTAAGAAAAAGAGAAACATTCCCGATTTCAGCATTACTTAATGAAATAAGTTCCCAGTATGGTGGAACAGACTTCGGGCTTATGGCAGCAGCGGTAACATTAGTTATTATACCAGTTTTGATAGTTTATTTATTAATGCAACAAAATATTATTAAAGGATTAACAGCTGGGGCGGTGAAAGGATAAAAAATGAAGGCACATGAGATTCTAAATGAAATGACACTTAGGGAAAAAATTGGGCAAACTTTTGTACAGTATTACCAAGGATATAGTGATTTGCCCGATCACCTAATAGAAATGAATAAGAGAAATGAACTTGGGGGAATAATATATTTTTCCGGGAATAATGTAAGAGATCTAGAGCAATTAAAGCAAATGAGTACAAATATCCAATCTCATGCAACTGATAATAGGTTTAATCTACCTTTTTTCTTAACAATAGACCAGGAAGGTGGACAGCTTACAGCTATTCATAAGGGGACTACAATGTTTCCAGGTAATATGGCTTTAGGTTTTGCCAATGATGAAGAAATGGCCTATGAACAAGGAAAACATTCAGGTAAAGAGTTAAGGTATGCTGGGATAGATATTTGCTATGCTCCTGTTCTAGATGTAAGTTATGATAGGGCAAATGGGGTACCTGTTGTAGATAACAGGATGTATTCAGACAAGCCAGAAGTTGTTGCTAATATGGGGATGAGGTATATAGAGGGGCTTCAAGAAGAGGGGATTATAGCATGTGCTAAGCACTTCCCAGGTATGAGAATAACTCAGGAAGATACGCACTTCGAAGCTGATAGGCACCCAGGGGATATTGAAAGGTTAACAAATGTAGAACTTTTACCTTTCCAGAAGGCTATAGATAATGGTTTAGGATGTATTATGATGCATCACGGAATATTTGATGCACTAGATCCAGAGTATCCAGCTTCACTATCTAAGAAGGTTATAGACCATTTAAGAAATGATATGGGCTTCGAGGGGCTTATTATAACTGATGATTTAGTTATGAAATCTATCCTAGATGAATACGGCGAAAAAGATTCACTAATTATGGCCATGAATGCAGGCTGTGACATATTAATGTCTACCTGTGCAGGCCCTTGGTATGTGGACTTTATGGAAGAGTGTGTAAAAGAAGGAAAGGTATCAGAAGAAAGAATTAATGAAGCTTGTTTAAGGATACTTACTTACAAAGAGAAACACAGCAAGTTACCAGAAGTTACAGAAAAAACCTTTGTTAAAGAGGATGGAGACAAGCTGGCATATGAAATTGCAAGGAAATCACTAATTAACTATAAGAGCAAGCCAGGCTTATTCCCACTTACAATAAAACCAGAAGAAAAGTTAGGTATTATAATGGGGAATCCAGCTAGACTAGTTATGAGTGATGCCATTAATTTATATGATAACTTATCTATTGAAGAAACAGTTCAAAGAAGGGTTAAACATAATGATACCAAGGAAGCAATAATGCCATGGCAACCTACTTATATGGAAATGGTATCCGTTGGAGATGTTGCGATTATATCAGACCTTGTAATATTCACAACAGTTAATGCTTACCATTTTGAAAAGCAAATAGAAACAATTAAATATATAAGACAGTTTTGTAAGGATAAAACAATTATTGGTATAGCATCAAGAAGTCCAGAAGATGCACCTTTACTTGCAGAGTACTGTGATGGTGTTATCATAACAGGGGGACTTTCCCAGGTAACATTAGATGCACTTATAGATGCTATGTTTATCGATGGGGAATTTGAATTTAATGATGCAAAACAACTATTTGATAAAGAGTAGGTGGAGATTATGAAGTTTTTAAATGACATTAAGGAATATTCTAAACAGTATCATGAGTTTATGGATAATCCAGAATTAGCTAAAAAAAATAGTATGCCTGGTAAGGCCTACTTTATAAAAGATAATCATATATTGAACTTACCAAGGGAGGATGGGGATAATAGATATCCTTTTGGTAAGGATGGTTTTAACTTTTGGGCATGCACATCAGGCTATATGCATTCAAATGAAGGTTTATTTTCACCTTATTTACGTGCATCTGAAGGACAAGAACCAAAGATAGCCTTCTTTGCTGGAATATATGATGAAGCAGGTAACCATGATGTTATTTCCCTATTATCTGTACCTATTATAGAGACAGATATTGATCTAGTTAGGTATACAGTGTTTACACCAGGGAGCGTATATTATATAACAGAAGCCTGCGATATGATATTTGCAATTAGGGTATTTGTAGATGAAAACAGGACAATGTATTTCTCTACTATAGTAGAAAACATGGGGAATAAAAAATCCAAGGTATTTATATCTTCATACTTCAATCCTTTCCTTAAGAATGCAGTTATGGAGGGGGCAGAAAATCGCTGGTTTAGGCAAGGTAGTGTAATACCAGCATCTAAAGAGCAAAATTTAGATAGTTTCCTATTAGAAGTATATGAAGAAAAGGGCAGAGGACTTATGGTTCCAAACTATGGGATATTTACACGTAATATTGAATTATCCCAGGATGCCAAAATAATTAAGCAAGAAGAAACAACATCAAGAAATGATTATGTTGGTGGAACAAGGAGTTCATTACATACTCCTAGGGCATTAAATGAGGGTACACTAGGTACAAAGACAGTTACCACATTTACAGAGATAGCTATAGCAGCTGATTTGATTACTTTGGAGTTAGGCGAGGACAGTTATGCAAGGATAGATACTCAGATGAATTGTTCTTTTGACGATGAGGATAAGGATCAGCTTATAGATAAAGCTCCTAATGCTAGTAAAATAGATCAAATAGAAAAAGAAATACTAGCAGAAGAAAAAGAAAACCAAAGCAAATTAATTGCTAAATTTGGAAAATCAAGCCTGCCAAAAATTAAAGAAGATGTATTTGAATCATTTTTTGAGCACCTTAAAAAGCAAGTTGAGTTTTGTTCACTAATTAAGGGTTATATACAATTATCAAACTTTTCATTAATTGGAATAAGGGACGTGTTCCAAGCTCTAGAAGGACTTATGTATTGGCAACCAGAAGCGGCTAAAGAAAAGATGCTAGAAGCACTAGACTTTACAGCCCCTAACGGAAGGTGTCCAAGACAATATTCCTTGCCAACACATGAAGGGGAAAGTCCTAACATGGACCTTAGGCCATTTATAGATCAAGGTGTGTGGGTTATTTCAACAATCTCAACATACCTAAGATTAACCCATGATTTTGATTTCTTAGATGAAATATGTGGTTACTATGATATTGTAGATGATAAGTCACACTTAGCAGTAAAGTCTGATAAGACAAGTAGTGTGCTTGAGCACATGTTCGATATAATGGACTTTTTACTTGTAAATCGTGATCATGATAAAACTAAGTGTGTACTTGCACTGTATGGTGATTGGAATGATGCATTAGACGGACTAGGCACTACTGATAAGCCAGATCAAGAATATGGCACAGGGGTATCAGTAATGGCAACACTTCAAGTGTATCAGAATTGTAATGAAATGATTGACCTCCTTAATACATTAGATAAGGAAAAATACAAGGAGAAAATAGGGGAATATGAGAAGGCTAAAAAAGAAATAGAGGAAGGCCTTAACAAGTATGCTATTGTTAGTAACGCTGCAGGGCAAAAGCGCATTGTACATGGATGGGGAGATGAAATGTCATACTTTGTAGGTAGCTACAAAGACCCAGATAATAGGTCAAGAGATGGTATAACATCTAACGCTTTCTGGACCCTATCAGGAATGTACGATGGCACGGACGAGGAAATAAAAGATACTATATTATCTTCATACGATAGATTAGATTCTAAGTACGGACTTAAAACATTTGAACCTGCCTTTGATATGGGAACACCAGGAGTGGGACGTATTCCAAACTTGCCACCAGGTACAGCTGAAAATGGGGCAGCTTATATACATGCAAGCGCATTTGGACTTATGTCTATGTTCCAAATAGGTGAATCAAAGAGAGCCTGGGATCAGCTTGAAAAGATATTACCATTTACTCATGAAAAAGTTTCAGTATCTCCATATGTTATGCCAAACTCATATGGATATAATGAAGAAAAACAAATAGATGGTGAATCTATGCAAGACTGGCAAACAGGAAGTTCAAACGTTGCACTAAAATCTATTGTGAGATTTGTATTTGGTATAGAGCCAACATATGAGGGATTATTCATTGCACCAGCAAAAGATATGCCATTTGAAACTATGGATATAGAAATAGAAGTACAGGGCACCAAACTATTGCTAGAATATGAAAACCAAGGTTTGGATAAACGTAAGTTTATAGTTAATGGTGAAGAATATGAAGGCACATATGATAATATAATGGATATTGATAAATTGTGGCTTCCAAATGATATTATGAAGGCAAATAAGCAAATGCACATTCGTATGATTGACTAGGAGGTCATTATGACAGCAGATTTATTAGTAAAGTTATACGATTTAGATGACAAGATAGAAGGCTTAGACAAGTTAAAAGAAGATAATATTAGGATTGTCCGGGCCTTAGCAGTTGATAAGTCAAGAATTATTGACTTTATCATGGAAGAATTCGAAATAAACTGGGCCAATGAATTTGAAAGAGCATTGTTTAATGATCCAACATCATGCTTTATAGCAATCAAAGATAAGGAAGTAGTTGGATTTGCATGTTATGATGCAACAGGCAAAGGATTCTTTGGGCCTACAGGGGTTTCAGACAAGGTAAGAGGAAAGGGAGTAGGTAAGGTTCTACTTCTAAAATGCTTACTTGATATGAAAGAAAATGGTTACGGCTATGCCATAATTGGCGGTGCCAGTGATGCAATTGAATTTTATTCAAAAGTAGCCGGAGCTACAATTATCCCAGATTCCTACCCAGGAATCTATGGAAGAATGATAGCTGGAGAATTTGAAGATAAATAAATGTTGCAAAAAAACCTGGGTGCACGTCTATCTACCACAAGCACAAGCCTTGCTTGTGAAAAGTGCTAGATAGAAGTACACCCAGGTATTTAATGGAAACAAAAATAACCTAGTGCTTTTTACAGCACTAGGTTATTTTTGTTTCCAACTCACAAGCCACTTAAGTACTTGTAAGAAACAAACAAGTGAATTATACTAATAGATAAGGCATATAATAGATTGATAGGAGGGAAAAGATGAAAAACGTAGCAGCATTTTTTGATATAGACGGTACCATATATAGGGAAGGATTAATTAAGGATATATTTAAAAAAATGATCAACTATGAGTTAATAGAGGAAAGCAAATGGTATAGGGAGGTAAGGCCGGCTTTTATTAGCTGGGATAAGAGAGAGGGAACCTATGACAATTATCTACAAAAGATGGTAGATGCCCACACAGAAGCTGTTAAAGGGACAAATCCTATTCATATGGAGTATCTATCAAAGAAGGTTATAGAACAAAAGGGAGATAGGGTACACACCTTCTCAAGGGGTAGAATAAGCTGGCATAAGGAAAATGGGCATAAGGTTATAGCTATATCAGGTTCCCCAATAGAACTTGTAAAAGAAATGTCAGAAAAATATAAGATGGATGACTATAGGGGAACAACATACAAGCTAGATGAGGAAGGCAACTATAGCGGGGAAATTATACCTATGTGGGATTCCCGTAGCAAAAGAAAGGCAATAGACGAGCTTGTTGAACAATATAATATAGATATTGATAAAAGCTACGCATACGGTGATACAGCTGGAGATTTTTCTATGCTTAAAATGGTAGGTAATCCTGTTGCAATTAATCCAACTAAGGAATTACTTAATAAAATTATAGAAGATAAAGAGCTTAAAGAAAAGATAAAAATAGTAGTTGAAAGAAAAGACGTTGTTTATGTCTTAGATGTAAATTGCTTAGATTTTTCATGACATTTATTTATGGGGTGATTAAAATATGAAAGAGATTAAGTATAGTGACTATGGTAAAGAAGCACTAGAAGAACTAACTAAAGGTGCCTTCCTAAATGTTAGCCATGAAGGGCAGGATAATACAATGACTATTGCCTGGGGAAGTATAGGTTATATGTGGAGAAAACCTATATTTATGGTTATGGTAAGGTATTCACGCCATAGCTACAATATGCTAAATAAGTCACAGGAATTTACTGTAAGTATTCCATTTGGAGATAAATTTAAGAAAGAACTAGCCCTATGTGGCAAAAAGTCTGGTAGGGATATAGACAAATTTAAACTTTGTGATTTTCCAGATCTAAGGGCTAATAAGGTTAATGCCCCCTTAATTTCAGGCTGTGATTTGCATTATGAATGCAAGGTGGTTTATAAGCAAACCATGGAACCTGGACTTTTGGACCCAGACAAGGAGTTTTTCTATAAGGATAATGATCACCATGTCTTATTTTATGGGGAAATACTTGGAACATATATGACTAAAGATTAAAGCAAGGAGATAAGGACTTAATGAGATTAAATCGTTATATTAGCCATACAGGGCTATGTTCAAGAAGAGAAGCCGATAAACTTATAGAAGAAGGAAGGGTAAAGGTTAACGGAGAAACTGCAGGCCTAGGTATTAGAGTAGAAGATGGGGATAAGGTTTCAGTAGATGGTAAGATTTTAGAAACAAAAAAAGATTTTGTCTATCTAGCATTTAATAAACCAGTAGGAATTACCTGTACAACAGAAAGACATATTAAGGGTAATATTATTGACTATATTAATTACCCAGAAAGAATATTCCCAGTTGGTAGATTAGATAAGGATTCAGAAGGACTAATATTACTAACAAATGATGGAAGTATAGTGAATGAAATACTAAGAGAAGAAAACAACCATAAAAAAGAATACATTGTAACTGTTAATAAAAAAATAACACCTGAATTTATTAAAGGGATGTCAAGGGGAGTAAGGATTTATAACCCAGTTAAAAAAGAGCATACTATAACTAAGAAATGCAAGGTAAAACAGCTGAATAACCATAGCTTTAAGATAGTACTATCACAAGGCTTAAATCGGCAAATTAGAAGAATGTGCTCAGCTCTTGGCTATAATGTAGTGAAGCTAAAAAGGATTAAAATTATGGATGTTACCCTAGACGGGATAGGCCTAGGAGAGTGGAAGTATCTTGATTGGGGGACTGACCCCAAACGATTCTAAATACTGGGAATAGTGTGGGGTCAGTCCCCGAAAAAATACCTTGGTCTAGACCAAGGTATTTTTGTTGCTTTTAAAAAAAGCAGTATCTTGAGATATTTTATTTGATTTCTACTGAATATTTACCCTTAAGCTCATCTTGTTTTGCCATATAAACCTTACCTTGCTTGTCTACTAGGCATTGCTGTTTAACTTGGTCTTTAACATCATCAAACAATACTTCTTCTGGATCATTTATAGAATCTAGCTCTATTATATGATAGCCAAATTGAGTTTGTACAGGTTCACTAATTTCTCCTGCCTTCATAGAAAATGCTGCATCTTCAAATTCTGGAACCATTCTGCCTCTTGTAAATTCCCCTAGGGATCCACCTTGCTCTTTTGATGGGCAAGTTGAATATTTTTTAGCTGCATCAGCAAATGAAAGTCCGTCCTTAATTTCTGCAAGTACCTTATCAGCAGTTTCCTTATCATCTACTAAAATATGGCTTGCCACAGCTGAAGCTTCTTGCTTGAACATATCTTTGTTATTATCAAAGAATGCCTTAACTTCTGCTTCATCAACTGTAACAGATTTCATTAATTTACTAGCTGCATATTGAATTAAAAGAGATTTCTCCATTTCGCCTAAAGCTGCTTTAAAATCATCTTCTTCATCAAGCTTATTTTCTGCTGCTTCTGAGTAAAGAAGTTCTTGTGCAACTATTTCATTTAATAAATGTGCCTTACCTTCTTCACCTTGAAATTGCATAGCATTTTGTCCTAGGCTTTGCATAAGTGTTTGTAAATCTAATTCTGTGATTTCTCTACCATCTACTACTGCTAAAACTTTATTTTCCATATTATTATTCCCCTTTACATTAATTTAACACTAGTGACTATTCTACCATTAATAAGGTAGAATGTAAAATAAATATAAATTACAGTATCTATATGGTATACTAATATTTTAATAATAAAGACAAATGAGGTTTAAATATGAAAAATATAAATTTTAAAGAGTATAAATTAGAAGAAAGCATACAAAAGTCACTTTCAATTCTTAAATATGAATATCTAACACCAGTACAAAAACAAGCTATACCTATGGCCCTTAAAAATAAAGATATAATAGTTAAGTCACAAACAGGGGAGCGTGTCATAATAGTGACAGGGTGCATTAACGTTTTGGTATCAAGGGTTTCAGGAACTTTAACTAAATATAATTCATGCATTGCTTAGAGCGATTACGATTTAATTGTTGTAAGCAGTGCATGAGAGGTAAGGATTCTGTTTCTTTAATAATTTACAATTATCTAGTATAATTATATTTGAGATGGTAATCAGTTGCGTATATGTAATTTTATGTATAGTAGAGGGCTTGAGAATTAACGAAATACAATACAAGGTATTGTTACTAAATTTTAAAGGGTGCAATACCTTTTACATTTAAAATTACGGAGAGTTATGTTGAAGAGAGGAATCAAAGGTGATATAATTAGTTGAAAAAGGAGGATCTAAATATGTGTACATGTATTGCAGTTGTAGATATTACTTTATCTCATTTATAATCAATAGAATTAAAGGAGGTAAAGGTATGGGTATATTTTCTATATTTGTTATTGAGAGATTTCATTATAAACCAAATCAAAAATAATTGGTTATAATGA
>JGI24708J26588_10000290_pt1 | contig 40637 bp, 40 predicted proteins | sample BioPla1DNA2_FD_26588 | JGI IMG/M metagenome (IMG submission 26588) | reverse complement strand
ACTTTGATCATTCCTTTTTACCTGCCTTTGCTGGTGAGCTAGTCACTTCCAGCATAGCAGGTTTATTGATCAAGGTGGTCAACTTTTTCTCTAGCGTTTTGACCCTAAGTGGTCAAGTTTTATGATAGCAAAATCACACCCACCGTACACCGTTAATCTGGCGCAAGAAGGGTTTGACGACCAAATTCTCGGGAGGATTCCAGATAGCTTCAAGGCAGAAAAGGACTGGAAAGAAAAGCTCGGCCACTTCTGGTATGCTGATAAGGCAATCAATGACTTCATCAGCACTATACTAAAAAAATACCCGGATAGCCTATTCACCATCACAGGTGACCATGCTGATCGGATGAATATTGAACCCAGCCCAAGTCTATATGAGCGCTATGCAGTGCCCTTTGTCCTATACGGCAAAGGAGTAAATAAATCCTTACTGCCCGCTACTGCAGCAGGTACTCATCTCAGCATCGCCCCCACTATCATTGAGTTAATTGCTCCAAAAGGCTTTGAGTATTATTCTCTGAATGAGAGCTTGACAAAAGACAATACCATCGGGGCCAATCACGAATTTTGGATTAGCAGCAACACCATAGGCAAAATTGGTACACCTGCAGCCGAAGAATTACCCAACGCTCTGTCAAGCATACAGCTAAACGGAAATACAGAAAAGATTAAGCAGTATGTAGATTCTATCCGGGCTACCTCTTGGTGGCGGATAAAAAAAGGACAAAGCATATAAAAAAGAAGCGAGATTGCTACATTTCGCCGCTCCATTCGATAATAACAAAATAAATTTGCTCCTGGCAAATTATATTGTTATCACGAAAGCCAAGCTTGTAGCAATCTCGCTTTTAAATTCACTCACCCAACCGTCTCCTTAGCACCTCATAAACCTGCTCAGCCATTATGTCTTTCATACAGCTATGATGCTTACACTCATGCTCCCCGCAGCCTAAACAGCCATGCTGTGACTGTATTACAGTATTTTGCTGACCATACGGATGATAACGAACCGGATTAGACGGGCCAAAAATTGCAATTACCGGTACCTTTTGCGCTACAGCAATATGCATAGGACCTGAATCGCCGCTTACTAGAGCGGCACATTTTTTTACTAATGCGGCCATTTCTAGAAGTGTAGTATCACCTGTGAATACCTTTAACAAATGATGCTTACTATAGGTCATTAAAGATATAATCTCATTAACATCAACCTTGTCCATGGGACCACCAAAAAATGCCACCCCATAGCCATTAAGGAGTAACATATCAGCCAATTTAGCAAAACCCTGCTTAGTCCAGCGTTTTGTCGGCCAGCTCCCTCCTGTGTTAAGACCGATTACCCTAGTAGAATTAAAATCCTTGCTCCATATTTTCGCTGCCTTTTCTTCTGAAACAGTATCCACCCATATTTCAAGCCCATTATTACGAAGATCTGTAATCCCAACTGCTCGCAAAGTCTCAAGATAAGCATCAGCCTGATGAATATCAGTACGTTCCTTAACAAGCTTGGTAAAATTAAATCCTAGACCCCTGACCGAAAAACCAACAATCTCCTTAGCCCCGCTAAATGCAGCAATTGCCGATGCCCGCTCATTAGCATGAAGGTTTATCACTAGATCAAACTTTCTACTGCGTATCTGGCGGATAAGTCCTATATAGTTTGGCAGCTTATTATGATAACCCTTTTTGTCAATACTGATTAGTTCTGAAATATTAGGATTATGCTTGAGAACCCAGGCATTTTTTTCATCGGCAAGCATTGCGATATTGGCATTTGGATATTTCATACGAAGATCACTTAGCAATGGCGTAGTGAACAGAAGATCTCCGATATACATTAGGTTTATTATAAGGATATTTTGATACATATTTTATAATCCTTTCGATTTGTCAAAATCTTATGCCAGCAGAATCAAATGTCTCACTCCGGCACCTAGTCATCCTCAATGAGCTAGGATATATGCCATTTAGCAAGCTCGGAGCTGAACTATTATTCCAGTTTTGTTCTACGAGGTACGAACGTGGGAGTCTCATATTTAATACTAATCTTGAATTTCCAAGTTGGACGGAGTGCTACGAGACGAGCAAATGACTGCTGCCTTACTTGATCGCCTAACAAATAATGCACATATATTTAACGTCAACGCCGACAACTACTAAATTTAATTTGACATTAACACAAATTTCCTCTTGCGAAAAACACCTTAACATTTTTACCCTCAAATCAAATATAATTACATGATTTAGTTCTTCTAATCAATCACATTATCCTGCCCAATTGCATATACAGCCAAAGAAAAAAGCTGACAGAACATGACATAAAGTCTATCTATCAGCTTTTTGATTTACTTTGACTTACGAATACCACCCCAGCCAGTGCCTCCGTTAGCCGGAATGTTTCGAGCTTTACGCCAATTAGTAACTGCCTTAGTTGAAATAAATAATAACTCCGCCATTTGCTTATCAGTTAAGCCTTGATTATATAAATTCAATCTCTGCTTTTCTTCTTGTTCATCAAGTTTTCTCATGCCATCCTCAAACCATTGACAATCAAATTTTTGAATAAGTCATCCTCTGCAGTTCTAAGCTGAAGATCAGTACAATTATTCTCTTGACTTTCAATAGTCCAGCTAGCTACCTTAGTACCTATAACTACACTCTGTTCAAGCGGCATTTTATGAACTAGCCCCATTACTGTACCTGAGAAGAATGCATCACCCGCACCGGATGAATCAACTACCTTTACCGGAAACACCGGCTGATAACCTACTTTTTCAATTCTGGAATCGTAATATATCGATCCTTTGCTCCCTAGCGTAATAACCATAGAAATTAGTCCATGATTTTTAACAAACTTAATAAGTTCGGCCTGCATATCGTCAATATTCAAGGCAGATAACGATATTCCAAGCAGCCGTCCTGCTTCGATATCATTACAGATAAAACATTCTAAGCCACTGAGAATATTCATATTACGCCGAATGACATCCAAGTTGCCCGGTATGCCATACACAGGTTTTTTATAAGTCTTTGCTAAAGCAAGCACACTTTTTGTTATTGCATCATTTAAATCTAACTCCAACGCTATATGTGATGCGCTGTTAACAAACGCCTCGCCCTCGCTGTTTATAATTTTGTCCAATATGTCTAACCTAGGCATTTGCGATATTGAGCCAGTTAGTTCTCCTTTTTCGTCCAATATGACAAGCCACATTCCCATGCCACGAGAGCTAGAATTATCAATATATCTGACATCGACTCCTGCTTTATGCAACCGGTTTAAGACATCTTGCCCGATAGGAGTCTTATCAACAGAGGAAACGAAAGTAGTGGGTATTGCGAGCCTTGATAAATTTTCCGCTACATTCCGCCCCACGCCTCCATGGACAAATTTAATATTCCCTAGGTTACGACCTAGCGGATTATATTCTTCTTTGGCCCAGCCTTTACAATCCATAAAAACAGTGCCAATAACTATAACATTTAAGCTCATTTTTAATGCCACCAATCAATACAATCTAAGCTTTGTGCAAATATTTATCTTGTTCTTCAGTTAGCTTATCAATACTAATCCCCATAGCCTTAAGTTTGAGGTCGGCAACTTTTATATTTAATGCCTCTGGCAGAGTATAAACTTTCGAATCAAGAGTCTTGTAGTAGTTATTAATATAAAGTACCGCCAAAGCTTGCATTGCAAAAGACAAATCCATAATTTCGGTAGGATGTCCATCCCCGGCTGCTAAATTCACCAATCTTCCTTCAGCCAAAAGATAAATCTTTCGCCCGTCTCGCATTAAATATTCCTGAATATTTTTCCGCACAGTTCGCTGTGAAACTGCTAGAGCGCTTAAGTCTTGCTTATTTATCTCTACATCAAAATGCCCTGCATTAGCTAAAATAGCTCCTGATTTCATGGCGTCCATATGCTCACGCCTAATAACGTCTGAGCAGCCTGTAAGTGTTACAAAAATATCTCCATGGGCGGCCGCTTCTTGCATTGTCATTACCCGGAAGCCATCAAAGATCGCTTCAATAGCTTTAATTGGGTCAATTTCAGTAACAATGACGTTGCCACCCAGCCCTTTAGCTCGCATCGCAACACCCTTACCGCACCAGCCGTAACCCGCCACAACAACGGTCTTACCTGTTACAGTAAGATTTGTTGTCCGCATAATGCCGTCCCAGGTTGACTGACCTGTTCCATATCGATTGTCAAAGAGATATTTACAGTAGGCATCATTAACGGCCAACATAGGGAACTTCAGCTTGTTTTCTTTTTCCAGTGCCTTTAGCCGATGTACGCCTGTAGTTGTCTCTTCCGAACCGCCTAGAATATTAGAAGCAAGTTCACTGCGTTCACCATGCAAGAGGGACACTAAGTCTCCACCATCATCAACAATTATATCCGGCTTAGTATCAAGTGCCTTATGTAGGAACTGTTCATACTCGGCATCGGTACAATCATACCAAGCAAATACTTTAACTCCCGCATCAACCAATGCAGCAGCTACATCATCCTGCGTAGATAATGGATTGCTGCCTGTTACAGCCACATTCGCGCCTGCGTTTTGTAAGACAAGTGCTAAATACGCAGTTTTAGCCTCAAGATGCATTGTAATTACCACGTTTTTTCCCACTAGGGGCTTGTCCGCAGATAATTCGTCATTTAAGACATTGAGAACCGGCATAAAGCTTTTTACCCAGTTGATCTTATCGTGACCATGACCCGCTAGTTTGATATCGCGTATAAGTGATTCCATTTTTCTCCTCCAAATTCATGACTTTATAATAAATATTTTATATGCCTAACTACAATAGTTTTCAAGTTCTTTCGTGCACATCTCAAATATTACAATATAAACTATTCCTCTAGTCCTACCCTGCGATAAACCGGCATCTACCTAATCCATGAAGTCTATACCGCCCTTGAGAATAACTTCCGAAAGAGGTTTAGCTTCCCTCAAATTTTTAGGTGAATTAATTTATCTAATACCGGCGCTTATATACCGTAATCAAAGTTCCCTGCTCTATGGCGTCGTAATCTTCCGAGATCTCATCAAAAACTCTTTTCAACAGATTTAGCCTCAGCGATCTAGACACCGATTCTTCATAGAGATTTGAATATAGCTCAGGTGCACGAGTATGATATGCTGGATTTATTATGTCTGCTTTATATTCCCTTTTGATTGAAGTATCTACGAATAAGTAATTTGGTTGTTCCCTTTTAATTGTCGCAATTGCTTGTTTAATCTCTTTCTCAGATAAAAGGTAGTGCGATAAATCAATGAATGGAAGAGCGTTATATCTATTGGATAAAAATGGCAATACCCTATCATATTTTGAGATCATATATATGGCATTGTTATTGGAAAACTTATTTATAAGCTTGACAGATTCATCAAAATACGTAGGGTTTATCGTACTAATAATATTGGCGTTAGTAAAAGACCAATTATACGTTTTATGAGTTTCAAATATTCTATCTAAGTTATGCTTATTTTTATAAAATTCATTGCCCGTATTTAAAAATACGATTAGCGAAAAAAATAGATAGGAAACAATCAATTTTTTACTTAAAAAAGCCTCACACATACTCTTCTTGAGCCCCGTACTACAATTATCCTCAAGTGGTATTACTAAAGTTAGCCATCCTAAAGTATGTATTGTAATCATTGAAAATAAATGGTCGGAGTTACCAGTCCAAACATAATACAGCAATGTTTGATGGGAATAAGTAAACAATAAAACTGATAAAGGACTAGTAAACTTGGACTTATAAAGCCTATAAACCAATAAACTATAACCTACGCTTATAATAAGCAATAAGTTTACCAACTTATTAAAGGGCCAGCCAATGAAACCTTTTAAGAAGTAGTAGGAAATAGGGTCTTTCCCTGTTAAAGCAGATGATACAAAAAGACCAAAACACAAACATGCCAAGCCTATTATAACTTTTCCAGCCATTTGGACTGACAATTTTTTCGATGCTATCCATTCCTTTGCAACCAAACCTAGAAGATAAGAAATTGAGATAAATAAACCGAATACTTTATCATTTAGCACAGCTACCATAGAAAAACATAATAGAGCTAGATAGAACATCTTTCGATTAGTAGTAAGATGTCTCCAGAAAAGATATATAATAAAAATATCAATAAAGTGTCTTATAGGGTTATATCCAGGAGCTAATTGCAAATAGTAGTATCCCAGCGAATTTATACCAAACCCTATAAGCAAAGCAACTATTGCAACAACTTCAATTTGCCTATATAAAATATAAACAAGCCCTAAGCAAAGTATAAAATATATAATGTAAGCCCAGTTTAAAATCTGTACATATAGATGATAAGAAATTCCACCAAATACCTGCATAATATTCTTTAGAATGTAAGCATTTAACCAGCCATATTGCATGTAGATTTCTTTCGTATCTCTCTCGAGAGCCATTTGACTAACGGCAGCCATAATGTGGTTATGATGATGAAAAAAACCTCTATCGTAGAATTGCCAAGACAATTCCAGTTTATTTTTTTCTAAAAACTCAATTTGTTCCTGTGTTCGAGGGAGTGCTTCCATTGATCCTTGATTCTCGACCAGTGACCGTATTAAATTATCTGTATCACTTGAGTTTGGCAAGTGCTGTTTTAAAGCAATTCGTTCGCTTCCAGTTAACGAAGCCACTGAGACTAGTGCATTATAATCATGATCAAAGTACATTTTTTTTGCATAAGATGTTTCTCCATCTTCTAAAAAGTTTGCTACATCTTTATAAGAAACCTCTAAATAAGTACCAGGTTTAGGAATTGGATTTTTTGAACCTTCCTCGACTCGATATCTCTTTTGAAAACCTAATAGGAAGTTATCTTCTATAAAAGTGTAATTGTCAACATACCTTTCTCCTGTACCACCGCTTGTCAATAATGTTCTTTCTGGCAGTTCTAAGAATTCATTCATTATTTTCGCTTTACTAAAATTAGGAATAATAAATACTATTCCCAAATGTAATACAACCAGGATTAAACACAGTACCGCTAAAGCTTTACCTTTGATTACATTTTTGAATATAGGTTTGACAGGTTTGAGACTCCTGTTTAAATTTGGCCACGAAGTAATGAAAAGCATACTAAACCACAATAATAAATCCAAAGTCAATTCGCAATATGACGTTGCAACTCTTTTTACCAAAAATACATTTATAATAATAATTACAATTAGTAGTTTAAAATTAGCTTTAGTTATTGATCTATATTTAAATATGAAGAAAATCGAAAGCAGAAACAGGGCTATCCCCGTAATTATAAATTGGCTTAGTTGTACTTCTTTATTAGGGAAATAGAATAAATACGTGTAGGAATTTAAACTTAAATTATTCACATATAGATCTTGGCTTAGCAATCCAAAACAAGAATTTACTAAACCAACTATTCCCGTATTCAATGCTACTAATGTTAAAATCTTAAAAAATCCCTTCATGCTGCTTGAATTTATTATTACAGATCTGGGATATTTATTCATAGCAATTCTTTTCTCTCAAAATTAATTCTCTCTTGTTCTATGACTAGCGGTTTCTTCAAGACTTGTGTATGAATAGAACCTATATACTCCCCGATTATACCTATGAAAAACAACTGAACAGAGGCAAAAAAGAATAGCCCGACTACAACCGGTGCTGTTCCTAAAGTGAAGCTATTCCAAAAAAACAGCTTAAGCATTAAATAACATCCTGCAATTAAAAAGCTAACTAAAGACATTATAAATCCTAACATTGTCGCAATTCGCAGAGGAACTTTCGAATGATTTGTGATTCCCAGCATTGCAATATCATACAAAGTATAGAAATTATTCTTTGTAATGCCTCTTTTTCGAGAGGGCTGATTATACTCAATCTTATAGCTCTCAAAGCCTATTTCCGAAATTAATCCACGAAAATAGGGATAGGGATCATTTATTTCTCGCAAAATCTGAATCACGCTTTTATCGTATAACCCAAATCCAGTATTGTTTTTTGTTAATTCAATTTCTGAAACCCTATTAATAAAATCATAGTACATTTTTCTAATCGCAAACATTGTGGGACTCTCCTGGCTTTGGCTTTTAACGCCTAGTACGATTTTATAGCCTTCCTCCCACTTTTTGATAAACTCTGAAATTAGATGGGGTGGATCTTGCAAATCTGCTACCACGGGTATAACCGCGTCGCCACTAGCCTGTAGTACTCCGTAGTATGGGGATCTAATGTGTCCAAAATTCCTAGAGTTCACAATAATCTTAACGTTTTTATCCAACTTAGCTATTGCTTTTAAAATGTATACAGTCTTATCTTTAGAAGCATTATCGATAAATATATGCTCGTACTTATATTGGGGCAAATTTGAAAATATATTTTTTACTTGTAGATACAATTCCTCAACATTTTCTTCCTCATTGTAGCATGGTGTTACTATGCTTATTAATTTCACTTACTCACCTTCTAAAAACTAGTACTTTATTCAAAATGAATGACAGCAAACCCATCGGGACAATCAGGACAGCGCCTGCAATATATAAATCTATTGATAAACTATGAAAAAAATAAAGACATACTATATTAGCTAAATAAGTGATACCATAAACTGCCGCAAACTTCACGATAAGAGAATTGTCTTTATTTTTAAAAACTAGTCGACCCGTTGTTTTAAAGTTAAAGACTATACCCAGTACGGTACTAATAAATGCTGCTACGGTGAAATGAACGTTTATGAAAATAAGAAATGCATAAACGCTATATCCAAATAAAGTATTTATTCCTCCAACAAAAAGAAATCTAGTTAATTGGCTATCGAAAATACTAAACAATCTGTTTTTCATGGCGTAAACTTTACAACTCAAATTCCACGATTGTAAATAACCCTCTTTAATTTTTCATTGTGAGCGTAGGGGCTATCAATCATGTCTATATTTATCGGCTTGTCTTTTGCACAGTTTGTAATCATTATTTCTCCTGACATAAGCTCTCTACATGAGATTTGACCCTTTTGGAGCGGTACTGCTAAATATATATCATCAAGAGAAATGACGTGTCCGGTAGGTAAATCACGTTTTGCATAAACTCCGCGAACTAGAGCATCAAGATAGCGAATTTCTCGTTCGGTGGGAATACGGGATTGACTCCCGCTTGCACCGCACATCTCTTGCGCCTTTTTATATGCCTTAAACCAAGTAATCTACCTGTTCTGGAAGTGAGCAATAAGGAGATACGGGCACTCCGTCCATATCGATGTCTATATGGCGTTCAAATGTCCTTGCACCTTTGGCATAAGCAATCATAATCGAAGATGTCCAATCATTATGCTCATGTGTCGAAAATCCTATAATGTGATTCGGATATCTATTTTTTAAGTAATCGATTTGATTAAGTTCGAGTTCATTATCTTCTGACGGGTAAAGAGAAACACAATGATTAATAGCTATAGGGATATTACGATTTTCAAAAAACTTTACTAAATCATCGATATCCTTTCTTGAAGATCCCCCGGTTGATACCATAACAGGTTTCTTAGTTGTGGCAATTTTTTCAATAAGCGGCCAATCATTAATATCCGAGCTAGCAATTTTTATTATTTCAATTCCTAACTCAACGCATAAATCTACAGACCTTTCGTCAAACGGAGTAGACATTAATATACAACCATTTTTTTTAATTGCCTGAACTAAAGTCCCATAATCATTTCGTGAAAGTTTAGTATTCAAAGTCTTTTTGATGTATCTTATATCACTTCTATCCCGAAAATCTTTATGAATAAATTGATCAACATCTCGAAATTGAAGTTTAATAGCCGCCTTTATGTTGTTAAATCGTACTATTCGAGAAAAATCCTTTATTATTTTTAATCCTCGCTCAACGTTTCCCCAATGGTTGTTTGCTAATTCCAACACAAATAAATCTTCAAAAATGTGATTGTTCACATAATTTCCTCCACTTCCATAATAAAAATATATTTTTCTTACTTTTTTGCAATACAATATTTCAGAAAGTGGTCTTGTTTAACTGCGTCTATATCCATATGATGGAGATGAACTTTATAATAATTATACAGTTCTGAAATTGCATCTTTATAACTAGTAAACTCAAAGTTAGTTAAATCCGATAATAAGCGTGAGTTATCTCCTGAATATTCATTATTTAAACCGGGATTTTTTACTATAATTTCACTTTTAAAAGAACTTATTTGGTTAATTATTTCTGCTATACTGACAAGATCAATTGAGTTAGTTGGTGTAATATTATAATGTTTGTGCTTAGGCTTATTCAAAATAAAGTAATCAATTATATTTAGAAAATCTTTAATATATAGATAGTCAAAAAAAACATTTTGATTTATGATTATTTGCATCTTTAATAAATTCTTTATTATAGCATTTGAAATAAATTTATATCTGTAATCTTCGTATTTGCCAAATAAACCAAGAATCCTAAAACAAGTTATATTATCAGTCTTGTCAATATACTTTGAAATAATGTACTTGGCATAGCCATAACTATCTTGTGGAACATTTTTATCAAAGTAATCTTCAGGCATTTTATGGCACCAATTTGGACGATCATACTCTGCACCACTGCCAAAGTGAATCATTCTCATTTCAGGTGTAAGACATCGTTCTAGATTGAAAAACATGCGTATATTGTTGTCTACAACATCAAAATTATCATTATCATAGTTAGTAGTCCTAGCACCACCGCTTGCCGCACAATGAATAATAAAATTTATTTTATTACTTTTTATATACTCCTCCACAGCTTTAAAGTCCAATAAATTTAACTCTTGCTTTTTTGCTGAAAAAACCTTGTACCGAGTTCTTAGAAATTCCGAAAGATTTCTACCAACAAATCCACCTGCCCCAGTAATTAATATATTCATATTTTCTCCCTTCTTTAAAATTAAACACAGTATAAAACAGTTCCGTATATCTCAGGCTCATAATGTCCTAAATAAAAACTATATGATGGATTATACTCGGCTATCTGTAATATTAATTTCCATAAATGCTCTGGCCGATGATATATACATACTGCCATCTTAGGTTTTTGTTTTTTAATTAATTCCTTAGCGCCCAAGAGAACATTAGGCTCATAACCCTCAACGTCTATCTTAACTTTTGAAACACATTTATAAAAAAAGAACTCATCTATTGAGGTCATTTCAACTTTAATTTGACCATGCTCTGCAACACTGGAATCTAGGTCTCCAGTACCGGAAAATGCAACAATCCCCGATTGCGAACCTACTACCTTTTTAATAGGAGTGATTCTTGATAGGTAATCCGCTGGAATGTTGCGAACCAGTTCTGTAAAATTTAATTCGTCTGGTTCGAACGCAAAATAGTGGCTAAATACACCTCCGGTACGATGCAGAAACTTTTGCATTGTGTCACCAGTAAAAGCACCAATGTCAACATATATCTCATCATCTTGCAATGTCCAGCCATGTTTTGGATAATACTCTTCACCACAAGGTTTAGGTAAATCGGCCACATTAAGAGTGAACCGAAACTTCAATAGCTTCATAAATATTTGCTTCGATGTTTCATCTTCTAGCTTCATGTATGCCTCAACAATCTTGTCTTTCATCGAATACACCTTGTCTACAATGCACCCGTGAAAAGGATTCTTAAACTTATCCGGAAATAGTATGGTAAAAACATAGTGTGGAACTACTTCCTGCGACAATTGCATTTTCTTAATTTGTTGTTGAATTTCAAAAACATTTTTTGAAGTCAAGACAATTGGTATTGTTGCATAATTAGTTAGCGAGGAGGGCGGAATGATTGTTGTATTAAAATAGGATTGACCCCATAAATTTTCATTGTTGTCAGTTACAGCTACTACTTCGACACCTATATCATTAAAAATATCATAAAACTTCTTACCAAGTTGAGCCGCACCAAAAAGTATGCATTTCTTATTCTCAAAAAAGTGGTGAATACCAAATCGCCTTTTTACATCCTCAACCCATTCTTCACAACTGGTTGGAATTTGACTTAGGATTTCTTCAATATACCGAGATTTCCCCATATCACTTATCTACCTTCCACACCGGAATAATCATATTAGCAGAAAACTCTTCCCGGTTTAAAAAGGGATACATATCTTCTAGAGGTTTAGAGACCATTCTTCCGTCAGGGAGTTTTTGGGAAGATAATTTAGGACTAAATTGATAATCCGATGTCAACATAACTTCACAAACAACTGGCCCATCTTCTTCAATAATTTCTTGAATTTCTTTTGCTAAGTTATTTTGGCTGTAAATACGTTTCGCCTTTATTCCATAAGCTTCAGCAATCTTTATAAAGTTAGGTATACCAACCCCACTTGTAGGGCCAGACGCTATATATCTACTTTGAAAGAAGTTATCTTGAGTTTGCTTAATAGAAAAATACCCTCTGTTATTAAAAACAAAAACTTTCACAGGTAATTGATGATAAGCTAACGTTTGAAGCTCTTGAATATTCATCTGCAGACTACCATCGCCGGCAAGACAAATAACAGATTGTCTATCCGCTGCAAAGCATGCACCGATTGCCGCTGGGAGATCATATCCCATTGAGGCACAGCCAGAGTTCCAAAGGGTACGCTGTCCTTTTTTTACCTTACAAGCCTGAAAATAAGCAACACTAGCAGTTCCATTTCCAGTAACAACGATTTGGTTTTCCTTGATTACATCGCTCATTGTTTCTACAAATACATAGGGGTTAATTAATTCTTTAATTTTATAATAGCTATCCAGAACAACTGGATAGCGCCTTTTCTTATCAGTACACCACTCCAGCCACTCATTCCAATTCGGAGCCTCAAACTTCGATACAGCGTTCATAAAACTTTGTAAAAAGTCCTTCGCATCAGCATTAATAGCTAGATCGTACGATATCGTAGGTTTGTTTAATTCTTTTTTGTCAACATCAACGGCTACCTTTTTTGCTACGCGCGCAAAAGCTTTGAAATTATAACTTATTTGTCGTATGTTATTCCTTGTTCCTATACATAGAAGCAAATCGCTGTTCTGGACTGCAAAATTGCCGGCTCTATCCCCTATAGTACCTAACCTTCCAACATATAGCGGATGTTCTGATGGGATTAAATCACACCCGTTGAAGGTCGAGACGACAGGTATATTGAGTCTCTCAATCAAATTTAAAAGATCATTTTGAGCTTTAGCAATTCTTATTCCGTGACCTGCTAAAAGAACTGGGCGCTTTGCCTCTTTTATCATATCGACTAAATTTTGTACATCATCTTCTAATTGTTGATGCTTGGTTTCTTGATTTTCTTTGCAGTAACCTTCTAAGCTATCTTCGTTTACAATCGCACCTTGTACATCCAACGGGATGTCAAACCATACTGGCCCCGGTCGACCACTTGTAGCAATATCGATAGCTTTTTCCATTAACATACGAATATCTTTGGGGTCCTTTACCATGGCAGCAAACTTTGTTACTGGTTTTACTATGTCAATTATGTTTATCTCTTGATCACCTAACTGACGCAATCCAATCTCCGGACAAGAAGATATAGTTGTTTCGTTTTTGACCTGACCCGAGATATACAATACAGGAACAGAATCAAGCCATTGGCCAATCACACCGGTTATTGTATTCGTTCCTCCTGGCCCAGTCGTAACAACAACAACGGCAAGCTCGCCTGATATCCTAGCATACCCCTCTGCCGCTATAGCGGACGCCTGCTCATGTTGATTGCAGATATATTCTAGTCCGTCAGCTTTACCAATAGAGTCATTAAGGTGCATAGCGCCACCACCGGAAATCATGAAAACATGGCGTATACCATAGTCGACAAGACGATTTGCAACATAGTCTGATAACTTAATCATCATACTCTCCTATTCTAAAGTAAAAAGTATATCCTTTAATACACGAAGGCATAGCAAAGTATCCAATACTATTTAATACTTTGCCTAATAGTATCAACTATATATTCAGTCTGTTTAAGGGATAGCCCCGGATAAACCCCTATCCAAAAAGTACTATTGACGATCAAATCAGTATTTGGTAAATGGCCGATTATTCTGTATCCAGTTTTAGTGCCTCGCATCTCATTAAAACAAGGATGCTTTATTAAATTTCCAGCAAAAAGCATACGTGTTTGTATTCCCTTATCCTCTAGAAATTTAACAATATCATCTCTGGTAAATCCAGAATCATCCCTAACCGTCAATAAGAAACCAAACCAGCTAGGATCTGTGCCGTCAGCTATTTCGGGCAAAATAAAGTAATCAGTTAAATCCGACAAACCTTCTCTAAGTTTCTTCCAGTTCTTTTTCCGAGCTTCAATAAAAGAAGGTAACTTTTCCAACTGAGCACAACCAATGGCAGCCTGCATTTCAGTAACTTTCAAATTATAACCAAAATGGGAATAGACATATTTATGATCATAGCCTAGCGGAAGCTCTCCAAATTGTTGCGTGAAACGATGTTTGCAGGTATCATCTTTTCCTGATGGACACCAGCAGTCACGTCCCCAATCTCTAAAGGATTCCACAATTCGTTTTAATTGAATATTGTTTGTATAAACAGCTCCACCTTCACCCATAGTCATATGATGTGGAGGATAAAAGCTGGAGGTTCCTATATCACCAATCGTTCCGGTATATCTCCATTCACCATTATAAAAATATTTTGAACCAAGAGCATCGCAGTTGTCCTCAACCACCCATAGGTTATGTTTATCACAGAAGTCTTTTACAGCTTGCATGTTAAATGGATTACCAAGGGTATGAGCAATCATGACAGCCTTTGTTTTGTCTGACAGCGCCTGCTCTAGTTGCGATGAATCTATATTATAGCTAGGTAATTCAACATCGACAAAAACGGGAATCGCACCGTATTGAATTATCGGAGCCACAGTAGTTGGGAAACCCGCAGCTACAGTAATTACTTCATCGCCTTTTTTAATACGCCGATCACCAAGCTTGGGTGATGTTAGGGCCATGAATGCCAGGAGGTTGCCCGAAGACCCAGAGTTAATCAATGAGCAATACTTTACTCCAAGGAAATCTGCGAAATCACGTTCAAAACGATTGCAGTACTTTCCTGTAGTTAGCCAAAAGTCTAAAGCTGAATCAACTAAGTATTCAATTTCTTTCTCATCAAACACGCGGCCCCCGTAGGATATTCTATCCCCAGGCTTGAAACTCTTTTTCTCTCCGTGATATACATGATAATGGTTTATTGCCGCTTCTATTGCTTTTTTTCTTAAATTTCTCTCCAGTTCGCCATCTGCCAAATTATGTCACCCCCTATAACCTAGAATACTCATTGATTTGTCTTAGGCAAACTTCCCTTGAATCTCTACCATCCCTGTAACAGGTTGTCCATTCAATAATTCTGTCTAATGCTTCATTAAGGGTCCATTTCGGATACCAGCCCAATCTCGACTTTGCCTTAGAGCAATCCAATTTCAAATAATTTGCCTCATGGAGGTTTGATTTGCCTTCGACTAAATATGAAGCATTTCCTTGCCACTTCTCACACATTTTACAAACTATCCATTCAACACTTTTTGCATCCTTATCATCCGGCCCGAAATTCCACCCCTCCGCAAAATTAGGTCCTTCCTCGTACAATTTTTGAGCAAGTATTAGATAGCCACGCAACGGCTCTAGTACGTGCTGCCACGGTCTGATTGCTTGCGGGTTTCTAATAACAATCTGCTTCTCACTTAGTAAAGCACGCAGACAATCTGGAATCAAACGATCCGCAGCCCAATCGCCTCCACCTATAACATTTCCTGCCCTGGCAGTAGCAATAGCAACCCTATGAATTGAATATTTTTCAGGATTAAAATAAGATGACCGATAGGCTGAAGTAACTAACTCTGAGCAGGCTTTACTATTTGAATATGGATCGTATCCTCCAAGCTGCTCATTTTCTCGATAACCCCATTCCCATTCCTTATTCTCGTAGCATTTGTCAGTAGTTACATTTACAACAGCTCTGACACTGCTACAGTTTCGTAAAGCTTCCAGTAGGTGAACAGTTCCCATCACATTAACCGCATATGTCTCAACTGGGATTTTATAAGAATCACGAACAAGTGGTTGTGCGGCCATATGAATGACAATTTGCGGCTTGAACATTCGAACTGTGCTGCTTAGCAGTTCAAAATCTCGTACATCACCGATTACAGTATCAATAATTTCATTAATCTTACAAATTTCATAAAGGCTAGGAGTAGTAGGCGGTTTTAATGCATATCCTAAAGTATCTGCTCCTAGTGTAGATAGCCAGAGCGTCAGCCAAGCCCCCTTAAAACCGGTATTGCCTGTTACTAACACTCGCTTACCCGACCAGAATTTTTCGTCCAATTTAACCACTCCTAATAATCCCAAACCTTCCAAGGGGCCTTTTCTGACTTCCATAACTCGTCTAACTGCATTTTATCGCGAAGGGTATCCATTGGCTGCCAGAATCCAGTATGTTTATAAGCAACAAGTTCGCCATCAGCGGCTAATTTCTGTAATGGCTCTCGTTCGAATATTGTAGAATCATCTTTTATATAGTTAAATACCTCTGGTTGCAGTACAAAGAAGCCCCCATTAATCCATGCGCCGTCACCTTGCGGTTTTTCTTGAAAACTACGAACCGTGTTGTCTTGCGATAGTCCTAACGCACCAAATCGGCCAGCTGGCTGAGTAGAGGTTAACGTAGCAAGTTTGCCGTGGCTTTCATGGTATTTTACAAGCTCGTTAATATTGACGTCAGCAACGCCATCGCCATAGGTAAGCATAAACGGCTTATTTCCTACATATCGCTGAATCCGCTTAATCCTTCCACCGGTCATGGTCTGTAATCCGGTATTCACTAATGTAACTTTCCACGGCTCGACACAGTGTGTATGAATGATTTGATGATTTGAGTCCCTGAAGTCAAATGTAACATCGGCCTCATGCAAAAAATAATGAGCAAAATAATCTTTTATACAATACCCCTTATATCCTAAGCAAATAATAAATTCATTGAATCCATAATGGGAATAGATCTTTAAAATGTGCCAAAGAATCGGTTTTTCCCCTATCTCAATCATAGGTTTGGGTTTAAGGTGTGATTCCTCACTAATTCTTGTGCCATAGCCTCCAGCGAGAATTACAGCCTTCATATATTTACCACCTTTGCGCAATTTTGCATATTTTGGGAGATTCGATACTATTTTGGAATATCCTGTAAAATATGTTAAAACTATCAATACTATAGACTGAGCATCATATAATTAATAATAATGATAGAAGGAGGATTAATATGAAAGTATCAGTACTAATCGGTATTACAGCCCGCGGCGAAGAAAAGATCGAGGGCATCTTTGAAACCCATGATAAGGCGACGGAATACTTACATAACACACTAAAACATGATGACTATCTAAGTGTAGTAATAAGGGAATTTGAAGTTCATTAGCAAAAAAAAGGGGGGACAGTGAAGAAATACGTATACGTCAAAAAGTTTAAAGACATGCATGGTATGTTTGATATTTTCATGATGAACTCTTCACCTGAAAAGCCCTTGGGACAATGCTATTCCAAAATTTTTAAAATCGAAGAAAACCAAATTAAAAATCTCTTTTTTGATGGCAAAGATATAATTTTAATGAAACCAGAGAAGTAACTTGTCAATAGGTTGAAACCAAATTAGTTTGCGTGTCTTCCCCTTGCTGGCTAATTATTATTACTTTTTCAAATCCTTTTGCCTGAGCTTTTTTTATTACTTCTGCAGTATCATATTGAAATTTGGAATCATTATTTAGTAACGTTTTAAACAAGCCATACGGAATTGTTTCGGGAACCCCTTCCAGCATGGCTATACCGCTTATGGCCGGTGCTGCTAAAGGTACATTCGGACAAAGTTCTTTCCAGTATAATGTATTTGACTTTGGTATATACAAAAGAGTTTTGCGCTTATCGTCAATTGAATTATGACTAAAAGCATTTAGAGTTGCAATTAGCTTATACTTAGGATTCTGACTTACAATATGTTGTGGCTGCCACGCTAAAATTGGAATCTCGCTCTGTATAACACGGGTAACATCAATCGGTTTTTTATTGCTAAAAATTTTCTCATTATTACTACTAAATAATACATTCATCTTATTAATCTCGGATATATCTGCGCCTCGATTGCCAGCATTTATCAAATCAACACGCAATTTTATGTTTTGAACCAGAGCCTCCTTTGACAAGCTAACAAAATTAAACACAAAGGAAAGCAAAATAATACTACTTAGCAACTTTCGCCAGCCCCTAGCTTTGATAAAGCCTGACAAAGATAATTCTAGGTTAAACGAGATACTTTTTTCATTAGACAAAACCCGCGCTAATAGTAAACTAAAAGATACCCAGTTTTGTATATCAGAAAAGTAATAAGCGCTACCACCAACTATATTGAGAAACATTCCCGGAAGAAGTCCTGTCACTACTAACACCAATATTAATTCAACATCTGGAAGGTGTCCTGACTTTAGCTGATCTTTGAACACTGCCCAACGATAATCAACTTCATGCAAACGCAACCCGATGTATAATAAAGACCAAAAATGGTGGAATACTAAAAACATTGCAACAAATACAGTTCTGTTAGCTATATAGTTTTTAATAAAATGAAAAAACTCGAAACTACCCCCGTTACCAGGGTTAAGTCCAATTTTGTATATCATAGCTGCAGTTATTAATACAATAAGCAACGTTATATTATATGTTAGGTTTATATAAAGCCGTTTTCGCAAATAAAAATATACCAGCACGGCCACTATTACTGCCAATACAGATATTTTTGCTAAGCCAATTATTACTAAAATTAGCGGTAATATTACAATAAAAAAGACCTTTTCGCTTATTCCTAAACGAGTTTTACTATTCTCAAATTTTTTTAACATGTGTATTATTAATGATCCAAAGATAAAAGCTAGCGTTAGTCCTAAGCAGTATGATTCGCTAATAAAAATGTTGTACCAATTAATAGCTGACCTATCCATCAACCTTTTAAATAAAAATCCAATCATGGCTAAATAGAAAAGAAACCAAAGATTAGTTTTATCGATTAAACGATTCTCTCGACTTGAAGGCTCAATATATTGACTAATGTCAAGCACTAACCTAAGCAAATGCCCCAGAAAAAGAGGAATGAATATGATTGGATACCCAAGTTGATAGAATGTCATTGCGCTGATTCCTAAAAGTTTAGCAACATGTGCAAAAATCCAATGGCTTCCATAATGATATGGCATATACGGTAGCCCATCTAGTCCAAAACTTGGAATACCATATGTACCTATAATACTAGCTAGTGCTGAGTGGAAGAGGACATCATTTTTACCACCATCAATAATCATACGTTCAGTAAATAACGGATTTAGATATCCTGAACCCCAAACGATACCTGACACGGCCATTGAAAATAAAAATGCTGCTCCCAGAAAGATGCAGCAAGTTTTGTTGCTATTATTAGTAAAAAAATAGTAAATATTTATTAAAAACACCACTGCGCCAAGTAGGCTAAGTATTATCCCAAATTGAATTTTACTCCAAGGGGACAAATATCCCAAAAAAACAAGGAGACTTAAACCCAGAATAGTAACAAACGCATTTGAGTGATACCATTGACTATCTTTTACAGATAACAACTTATTCCTTATAATATTCCAAACAAAAGGCAATAAAAGCAAGAACCAGCTTAAACCTAGTGTCCTAATGACCATGTATGGTATTTCGGAATCAAATCCTAACCGCAAAACTGAATAAAAACATGCCAATGCGCCAGCAACAACAGTAGTAAAAACCGAGATTGTATTTTGATTGAGCAAAATGCAATTCATTAAGTCTTCTCTCCTAATGTTTATCCTGACCCTTATTCTAATGCCCTCAAAAGAATCACCCCCTGCTAGAACAAGTGATTCCAACTGCTATTTTATATTTTATCTTTTAAATATAGGATTAACTTTACAGCCTTTAAGAATTCCATCAACAGAATCTGCGTCAACAGCCTTTTTAATATCTATAAAAGCCTTGTCAGCAGCATCTAAAAACATTTCAATTTCTTTATCAGTATGTGAGATATTAAGATTGTTTATAGCGAATGTTAAAATCCCATTTTCGATCATATTTTGTGAATAGATAGAATGAATATCAAGATAGCTTAAAGACCCAATGCCATCGAATGATACACCGGCATGTGGTGGCAAACCGCTTACGTGAACTATCTTTTCTATACAATGCATAGCAATTAACTGATTCAACCCTTCAATCATTTTGGTGCCTAACCGCCAAAATTCTTCATAAACTCCGGGTTCTTCTAGTAACTTTATCGTTGCTAAGGCTCCTGCAAGTGATAGTGCTTCTCCACCAAATGTTGTTGATATGAATACTCCCTTCGTGCCAATCAGTTCTAAAATTTCTCTACGGCCTGCTACTGCTGATATAGGCAATCCATTTGCCATTCCCTTACCAAACGATGCCAAATCCGGCGTTACTCGATAATATTCTGACGCCCCACCTAAAGCATAACGGAACCCAGATACCACCTCGTCAAAAATTAGCAAAGCACCGTTATCATGGGCAATTTCCTTAACTTGGTCAAGATAGCCTTCCATCGGACCATCATCTTGAATTGGCTCCATGATTACAGCAGCAACTTGATTAGGATATTTGACAAATAGCTCTCTCAAGGAATCAATATCATTATATTTAAATGTTTTGGTCAAGTCACATACCGGTTGAGGTACACCCTTGTTATTGGCTGTTGATCCGATATACCAATCTTGCATACCATGGTAGCCACAAGCAGCGATAAGATTTCGACTAGTAAAGGCCCTTGCTAGCTTAACTGCTGCAAAAGTCGCATCAGATCCATTCTTTACAAATCTGACCATTTCTGCACACGGAATTATTTGGGTGATTTTTTCAGCTAGCTCAACTTCCAGTTCCGTTGATAGGGAAAACGAAATTCCCTTATGTAATTGATTAATAATGGCATCATTAATTTGCTTGTTATTATAGCCAACTGTAACTGGACCTAAAGCACAAATAAAATCAATATATTTGTTGCCATCAACATCCCAAACATAACAGCCCTCTCCACGTTCTAGAAAAGACGGAGCCGCTCCCTGACAAAAGTATCGATAGGATTTACTGTAAGTCTGAGCTGCTACAGGGGTAACAGCTAAGGCTCTTTTTAATAGCTGATCACTTTTTTCGTAAATTTTCACTCTTATCACTGCCCTTTCACTATTTTTCCTTTTCTATAGCAGATCCCAGCTAACCGGAGTTCCTTTTTTAATGTCAGATTTCACCTTCTTACCAAGAAAAGTTTCATAGTATTTTGGCGGGAGTCCATAACCAGGCCTAATAATCCGTAAGTTATCAGGAGTAAAACTCTCGCCAGCCTTCATGTCCTGCCCCACATATAACGAGCGCCTAAATTGTAAAGACTTTTGTTCTTTTCCTGTTGCACCATAGCTTACCTCACCCAGAGCCTGCCACGCTTTAGTCGTTTCATCGACCAACCATTTCATCTCTTGAGGCTCTGATGAAAATGCGGAGTCTACCCCACCGTCTTTGCGCGACAATGTAAAATGTTTTTCTATAACAGTAGCGCCTAGCGCAATACTAGCTACGGCAACTCCTAACCCCAATGTATGGTCAGATAGTCCCACTTCACAATTAAACAAATCGCGCATGTGAGGAATTGTCAACAGATTGGAGTTTTCTGGACTAGCCGGATAACTACTAGTACATTTTAACATTACAATATCATGACACCCATTGTCACGGAGAGTGCGTATCGCATCATCCATTTCAGAAATTGTGGCCATACCAGATGAAATGATAACCGGTTTTCTTGTTTTCGCAACTTTCTTTATAAGTGGTAAATCAACGCTCTCAAATGACGCAATTTTATAGCACGGCGCTTCTAGATCTTCCAAAAAGTCCACAGCTGTAAAATCAAACGGGGTACTAAAACCGATTATTCCCCTTTCACGGCAACGGTCGAAAATTGGCTTGTGCCATTCCCATGGAGTATATGCTTGTTGATATAGCTTATATAATGAATTACCTTGCCACAGACTATTGGGATCATTTATACGAAACTCTTCGTAATTAACATCTAATGTCATAGTATCAGCTGTATAGGTTTGAATCTTTAATCCGCTTACGCCAGCATCTGCAGCGGCGTCTACAATCGCTAAAGCACGTTCTAGCGAATGGTTATGATTGCCAGACATTTCTGCAATAATAAAGGGCTTATACTCCTTGCCTATCTTCCTATCACCTATCATAATTTCCTTTTTCATAATCTTAACACCTTCTCTATTCTATGTACCGCCCTAACATAAAAGCTTCTGCTGCTTCAACTCCAACGATCGAACCTCGCCAATGGGCTAAATGTTTGACTGTTTCAAGCGATCTTGGATGAGGCCATAACCTCATTTCAGACTTGTAGGAATCCAAAGCCTCGAGTTTTATTGCTAATGTTTCTGATACATCAATAAACCAGTTAGGCATAAAGTATGGTGCTGACTGAGGTGGTTGCCATTCTGTACTTGATGGTATTTCAAAGAATAATAAAGTTTTTACAACTTGTCCAGGTAATGGCCTACAGGCAGTTACTGCAGCGTTATGGATAATCCTATGGTCAATATTAACATCACCATTATGATGAGTATAAACGACAGAAGGCCTATGTAAGCCTATAAAAGCTTCGATGACTTTAACAACATCGAGTAATTCCAAAGAATCCATCCGGTTATCAGGAAATTGATGTAGTGTGAGAGACGAAACACCGAGTTTCTTATTTGCTAAATGAGCAGTCTGTTCAAGTTCACACAGCTCATATTGATATCTATTTCGATCTCTTTTCAGATTGCGACTGGTTAATCCCTCAGCCATAATTAGTACATGAACTTCATCGCCAGTTTTAACATGTTTTGCAATAGTTGCCCCACATCCTAGTACTTCATCATCAGGAGGTGCAGCAATAACTACAACTTTATTTTTCATTTTTGTCTCGCTTCCTCGTTATTTTAACGTCTGAAATTATACACTCATCTTTTAAAGAAGCTCTCTCAAATTCAAACCTAAAATTATTAGTCTCTAAAAATGCCCTAGGATAATCTTCAGCATCAAGCATTCTTATAAAATCATATAGCTCTTGAATATCTTTTACCGCCTTAATATTCCCCTCTTCAGGCTTTCGTCTTTTAAAGTAAGTAACAAGCCCTTCCTGCTCTTTAGGAATAGGCTGGAAATCGATTATCTTAATTATCATTTCTTCAATTACTTTTGATGCACGAATATATATTTCCTCAGCTGTACCATAAAGCTGTAGGGATTCTTTAAGATATATTGGTCCAGCATCTAATTCACTTACACACTTGATAGCAGAAATTTTAGTATCATAAATTTTATTAACAATTAAATTTTGTAATGGACTTCCGCCTCGTCCAAAAGGCAGGTCAGTCATATGAAAAATAATACATTCAAAATTATTAAATATATTTTCAGGCACAATATGGGACCAGTGTGGAATAAAGACATATTTAGGATTTATCCTTCTTACTACCTCATACGTAAAATCATCTTTATTATCAATAAGAAAAAATTCATCTGACTTAAAGTGTTTTTTTAATATTGTGGGAAGATTCTTATACCATTTTCTATTTGTTATAATTAAATATTTCATCAGATACCCTCACGTGGACAACTGTTGTTCAATAGCAATTCGGTTTTCCCACCATTTATCTCTAAAAAGTGCATAAATAATAACGTCCTCATATTTTCCTCTTTTTAAAACATGTCTAGATAAGCACCCTTCTTTAACAAAACCCAACTTTTCATGAAAACGTTGGCTCGCAATATTGAAGCCTAATACTTCACCACATACTTTGCGTAACTCTAACTTTTCAAATGCGTACTCAAGAGCAAGGCACCCCAGAATCATCCCGGTCCCCTTGGGTAATCCCTCTTCACCTAGATAAAAACCCCATTGTGACAAACTGTTTTCTCTATTGATATCCGTAAAGCATACTAAACCTAATGGAGTTTTGTTTTTCTCAAATACTAAATAAACATTTTCGGGATTTTTTATGATTCGCCTAAACCAGTGGAGATGTTCTTGTAATGTAATGACTCGATCATGATACATATTCAATCTTATATGATCTTTATTTCGCCATTCCAACACTAAGTCTAAATCATTCCACTCTAACTCTCTTAATGTATAATTATTACTCCAAGTCATATGGATACCTCATCAATAATTCCCGCCAATTTGGTTGTTTAGCACTTCTCACGCCCATCAAATTCAGAGCACGTTCGGATATGTTTCTTAAGATATTTGCATTATTCAAAAGACCACTAATATTCTCGTATAAGTATTCTGGAGATACATCAGCATGCCATCCAAGGTTAAGTGCTGCACCATAAGATGCTACCGCTTTAGTTACTTCCCTCTGGTTATCAGCGGTAATTAAAATAATAGATGGTAAGCCAAGGTAGCACCGCTCCCAATTAGCGGTACCGCCGGCGCCAATTGCCAAATCAGCAGCAGCCATTAAATGTGCCATATTGTTTACTTGGCGGTGCAAAACAATATTACTCATGCTTGAGCATATTAATTTTAAGTCTTCGAAAAAAGGGTAAGAATGACCAACAACCACATCAATATTTAAACATATTTTAGCTAACATTTTAACCGAGCGCAAAGCTTTAGCAGTCTCATTGGTAGGGTCGCCTCCACCAAAAAAAATCAGCATACGCTTTACGGTACCATCACGCCTTCTTAATCGTTCTCGTTCCACAGAAAACTCATTTCTCAATAAAATAAACTGGGGACCAATGAATTGACGACAATGTTTTGGAACCAAGTTTTTATAACGTGCTTCTGCATTTTTATAATAGTTTTGATCTAGCAAAACATCACAATCGTGCTCTCGATCGGCTAAATCATCAATAACCATAATGTTTTTCACATATGGACGGGTTAATGTTTCCCATTGTTTATCGAAACCATAATGATCAGTAATTAGCCATTCAACAGTATTGAATGCATTAAGTTTTTTTAATATTTCGATTGTTTGGCTTGCATCGGTCTGCCAGTCTGTTCCAGACCAGATAGTCTTTTCATCTGCACTATTAACTACATCATTCTCGCTAAAAGGCAAACTACATACTTTATAACCATTCTGCCGAATAAATTCACACATATTGCCGGGTAGATTACGGCAAATAAATACCAAGTCAGTATCTTGTGATCGTAATTCGTTAGCAAGTGTCAAACACCTCATGACGTGACCGGAACCCATTTTAATTGATGAATCAACACGAAACACAATCATATTTTTCATTTACAGCTCACCTAATGATTTGTTCAACCCTTCATTGCGCTTGTAAACTGTATTAATAGTCTTCATTTTAGAATTGGCTTCCAACCATGCTAAAACATCCTGTGTTTTGAAAGCCGGATTTGTATAATATAAATTTCGATAGATATTTTCCACTAATACAAAATCTTCTGGTTCATCCACTGTCCAGCGCAGTTGTGACAAATCAATAGAGTTCTTTTCCTTGCCTATTTTAAATTGGATTGGATGCTTATAAATATACAGTGTTACATGCTCTCTCTCCGGTTTTGAATCCGCTAAACGCCATGCACATTCGAGAGCGCTAAACTTCATTATTTCTGCATCTAAACCATCTGGGTAAGTAGGCTCAAGTGCATTGCTGCTATAATCATAATCACCTATTAGATGAAATTTAATCAATCTGTCAGTAATCTCCCAATCAGTCAACGGGCAATCTCCTGTCAGACGAACAACATGTTCCGGATTATATGGTTTAGCAGCCTGGTAAAATCGATCAAGCACATCATTTAGACTTCCTCTAAAACACTCAATATTTTCTTCTTTACACAGTTTTTCAATCGCATCATCTTCTGGCTCAACACTTGTGGCAACAACCAATTTATCGATTAGCTCAGACCTTAGAATCCTTTCAATTTGGCGTGCTAACATTGGCTTGCCTAACAACGGTTTTAGAACCTTGCCAGGTAATCGGGACGAAGAAGCTCTTGCCTGCAAAATAGCAAGTATCACAACTATTCACCTTCTTTTTGTTTCCACAAGCTTGGGAAGATAATACTCTTACTAATATTTAAGAAGCTATTACTCAGCTCTTCACGACACGGAGCAAAATCAACTATCTTGCGGCTCAATTCAATATCTTCCAGCAAGTGCTCCATTTTGTCGACGCCAAATACCAAATAGTCAATATTGGGATGGGTATAAGCGAAGAGAAACGCGGCCTCTACTCTAGTAAATCCATATTTGGTAATAACTTGATCAAATTTTCTGAGATAGCCTTTTGCCATTTCTAAGTGCGATGGAATCTTGCTTTCCTCCATCAAAATTAGTCCTTGAAGGAAGGCACTGCGAGCATAAACTGTTACGCTGTTTTGTTTGGCAATTTCAAAAAAGTTTGTCCGATCAACACGCTGATCAAATATACTATATGGAATCTGAATATAATCAACTTCACCGCTCTCAACTACATCTAATGCATGCTGCATTTCATATATAGACACGCCAAAGTGCCTAATTAGCCCTTGTTCTTTGCATCTTTTAAGACCTTCAATTATTCTTTTATTGTAGAAATTCTCCGGTGTATGTAGTAAATATCCGTCTAATTGACCGAGCCCCATACGCGCTAACGATCCACGCACTTGCTGCTCGACTACATCCTCTGGATTTTTAGAATCTTTGGTTATTAGATTAGGCTTAAGTTTAGAAATAACTTTAACATCGTGGTTAGCAATACCGTAATCACCAAGTATTTCTTCAGCATTACCATAAGCAACAGCCGTATCTATAACCGAAATTCCTTGTTTAATAGCTTCATCTAACATCTCAAATGAATTCGCTTTGGAAGGTTTTCCTGCAAAATTATTTATGCCGTAATCTAAACCAAACTGCACTGTTCCAAGACATAGCTTTGTCTCTGTCATTTTAGCACCTTCTTTAGGGTATCTATAACAAAATCTTGCTGTTCATAAGTCAAAGTATAGTACATTGGCAGGCTGGTTGCTGCCTGATAATACTCTTCTGCTAAAGGAAAATCTCCATAGGCAAAACCAAAATGCTGCCTATAGTAAGGCTGAGTATGTATTGGAATATAGTGGACATTAACACCGATTTCCTGGCGACGTAATTCTTCAAAGATTCGGCGGCGCTTTGTTGGATCAAGTTTGATAACATAAAGATGCCAAGCGGAATAGCACTCGTGATTTTGCCATGGTGTAATTAAAGGCAAGTCTGCCAATTTTTCATTATACCTAGCAGCCAGAGCGTGACGTCTTTTTACAAATTCATCAATGCGACTTAGTTGACTTAGCCCCAACGCTGCTTGCAAGTCTGTAATCCTATAATTGTACCCTAGCTCAATTTGTTGATAAAACCATGGTCCATCCTGCTCACCTAGCATTAATTTTGAGTCACGAGTAATACCATGACTCCGCAGAAGCAGGAGTTTTTTATATAAATCCGGATTATTGGTCAAAACCATCCCGCCCTCGGCGGTAGTGATAATTTTTACAGGATGAAAGCTTAGTACTGTCATATCGGAATACCGGCATGACCCTATTTTGCTATCACGATAGCTACCACCAATAGCATGAGAAGCGTCTTCAATGGTTGTAAAACCGTATTCGCACGCCAAACGATGAATGGCTGCCATATCACAGGATTGCCCAGAGAAATGAACCGGTATGACTACTTTAGGAAGGTTGTTACTGTTTTTAGCAGCTGCTAGTTTAGTCTCTAGTTGCTCTGGACTCATATTATAAGTTTTGGGGTCAATATCCACAAAGTCGACTTCGGCATTACAGTATAAACCACAATTAGCCGAAGCCACAAAGGAGTTTGGTGAAGTCCATAATAAATCTTTCGTGCCTAATCCTGCCGCCATGCACGCTATATGCAGAGCTGAAGTTGCACTATTAACTGCTACCGCATATTTTACCCCACAATATTCAGCGGTTGCCTGCTCAAACTTTTCTATTGTCGGGCCTTGAGTAATCCAGTCGGATTTAAGTACATCAACTACAGCCTCTATATCTTTATTGTTGATATCTTGCCGACCGTAAGGGATGTATGCCATTTTAGATCATCTCCCGTAATTCTTCAACTGTCAGAAAGTGAGGATTCGTACCTGAGTTATATTCAAAGCCTTGTTCGACTGGTCTTCCTTTTTCGCCTAATTTATTTACAGTAAAATCACTAGGCGACAAAAAGTTAATCGTCGGCTGAATAACAAAATGATCATGGAATTCTAACGTTAAGTGGGAGTCATCTGCTGGGCACATGATTTCGTGCACTTTTTCACCCGGGCGTATTCCCACAATTTTGTGAGGTATGCCAGGCGCAATAGCCTCTGCTAAATCAATAATTCTGCTGGAAGGAATTTTGGGGATAAAAATTTCACCACCTTGCATACGGGCAAAAGCCTTCAACACAAAATCTACACCTTGAGGCAAAGTAATCCAGAAACGAGTCATTTTTTCATCGGTAATCGGCAATTCAGTAGCTCTTTCACTAATTAGCTTTTTGAAAAATGGAACTACAGAACCTCTTGAGCCTACTACATTCCCATATCTCACAACAGAAAACCGGGTCTTATGTCCACCGGCAATATTGTTTGCTGCCGTAAATAGTTTGTCAGATACTAATTTAGTGGCTCCGTATAAATTTATAGGATTAGCAGCCTTGTCTGTTGAAAGAGCTACCACTTTTTCAACTTCATTCTCAAGTGCGGCAAAAATAACATTTTGTCCACCATGAATATTTGTTTTAACACATTCCATAGGATTATATTCTGCTGCCGGAACTTGTTTAAGTGCTGCTGCATGGACGACAAAATCCACACCGCGCATTGCCTGACGCAGACGTTCGGCGTCGCGCACATCGCCGATAAAGTAACGCATAACACTATCGGAAAATTGTTGATTCATCTCAAACTGTTTTAGCTCATCCCGCGAATAGACAATTAATCTCTTCGGTTTATACGTAGATAGTATAGTTTTTATTAGCTGCTTGCCAAATGATCCTGTACCGCCTGTTACTAGAATTGTCTTGTTATTAAACACATTGGCACTTCCTTTATAATGAATAATTTTTTACGATAATTAACTTGCTACTTATTCTCTTCTAAGATAAACTTCAAAAACCTAACAATTTTTGCTTTGTTATCAGTTGAACTGAAATTAGGCAGCATTGGCAGATAATCTGCGTTAACCAGTCCGTCTGCCATCTTCTTCAATAGTGCAGTAACACTTTTTTCCAATTCCATATGATCGATCTTATAGTTTAACACTTGGTTTATGTCTAAGTCCTCAGAGTACTGAAAAACCCCAGGTAAACACTTATACCAGGCTTTGCCAAAAACTACTGAATTTGTACCACCGCTGATTGCCTCCCATCCAGCCGTCCCTGTAATAGTAGCAACAAATCGACAGTTTTTTATTAAATCATAAGTATTAAAATCCAGCTTTACTGTTTTAACTTTTGGTATAAGGCTTAGTCTTTCAAAAAAATATTGTCCCCGCATTAAAAAGTCTTGCTTTGGGTTTTCTTTTACATAAATATACCAATCAGCGGGGATTTTTTGCGACAACTGTTCTATTGCCAGCAATTGATCACAATAAACTCCTCCCAGTGCTGAGGTAGTCATTTCTGGCTGCAAATGCAGGGGGAAGTATACAAAATCCTTATTCAAATCTACATCACTGGAAAAACATATTTCAGCTCTCCGCCTATAGGCCTTCTGCAGATTTTTCTTAATTAGTTTTCTACTTATATCTTGCTGGACAAAATCTACAATACCTTCATATTTAGCGCTCGTTTTACGTAAAATAGCCTTACGTTCTTCTTTCCACTCGGAAAAACTGTGTAACATTTTAGTCTTGCGAACTAACTTTTCTTGCCATGAAGGCTTTTTCATATAAAATAAATCTTTTTGATGCTCTTTTTCTATCGAAATCCCATTATTATTGGCTTTGTACTCAGGTACTTGATCAAAGAGGCCGTAATCGTCAACATCATAGAAATAAAAAAATTTATCGGGAAATAAGCTTTGGCATACCATCACGGTAGGAATATCTAAGACCTTACCTAAATGATACAGCACATAATTTGCCGGCCCATGCGGAATATCTTCAAAAATCATTAATTGTATATCCCGCTTTTTTATTAAACCATAAAAATAATAAACAAAGAGATTAAAGACATTGAGATATTCATGAATGCGTTTATTTTGGAAAAATGCAGCCCTTGAAATTATATCCATAAACACATATAAGTGTTGATACATATAACTGTATATCTTTTCATCACAATATAATATATCTTCCTTGTCCATTTTATGGAATACAAGTTGAAACCAGTCCTGAGCAATGCCTTTACTATTGCCTTTAACAGTTTTAGGTTCTTGATACCATGCCTTTATTGATATTAGTTTCTCATTTTCAAGCTGCTGAACTGCTTCACGTGTAATGTCGTGATCAAATCCCCATATTAAAACATTTTTCATATGAATCCTCCAGGATGAAAAAACTATTTACAAGATTTAAATACACTTAAAGTGTTTCTAGCCATTGTATCAAAAGAGAACCTATCTTCTACTACCTTTTTGCCCCGCTCTCCCATTTGGTCACAAAGCTGTTCGTTGGTAGCAAGTAGCTTTAGCTTTGCAGCAATCTCGATTTCTGACTTCGCCTTTACTATAAAGCCTGTGATACCGTCTTCGACAATCTCCTGCTGCCCGCCAGTATTTGTTGTTATAACCGGCTTAGAACAAATCATAGCCTCGCACAGCACTAAACCAAACGACTCACGAACAACAGATGGTAATATGAGTGCATCTATTGACTTCATATATAATGGAACATCACTAGTAAAACCACAGAATTTTATATTTTCATTTAGCTGCTTTGCATTAATTATATCTTGCAAATATTTTTTATACTCAATGTCATTGTCTCCACCGACAATAAGAAAGTTAATATTGATATTTTGGCGTTTCAAAATATCAATGGCTTTAACAGCATATTCCAAGCCCTTATCAGGATGAATTCGGCCAACATATCCTACAACAAATGTTTCTCGCGAAATACCTAGCTCTTGCCGTACATCTTTTATATCCGGTTTGGTGAATTTTTTAATATCAATGCCATTAAGGACTGTGTGAACTTTAGCACTATCTATATATCCATTTTCAATAATTCTATTTCGTAGCATTTCTGAAACGGCAATAACGGCAGCTATTTTATCATAAAACCACCGGTGAAAGAAGTCTCTTTTTATACTGCGAAATCCGTGCCAAGTGTTAACGACCTTTCCCCTGCGAGCTATCAGTGTAGCAAAAAGTGCAATCCATGAACTCCAGCCGCCGTGCGTATGAATTATGTCAGCCTTTTTCTCCTTTATTATGTTTGCTAATACTGGGATGTATTTTAAATCGATTTTATGGGCTTGTTTTAAAGGCAGCCTGCGTACTTCACATAAAGACTCCATCTCATCAATACCGGTCCAATCGCGGGTAACCAGACAGACCTCATGACCTGCCTTGACTAAACCCTTAATTAAATCCCGCACATGAATAGCCGGCCCATCCCATGATTCAAATGGGTGTAATTCTATTATCGATAATTTTGACATTGCTGCCTCCTAAGTTCTAGAGTTTCCAGGAAAAAGCCTTCTATTTCATTGATCATATTCTCTAGGCTGAATAGTTTCACAACATTTTCCTGACCTATTTTTCCATATTGCCCGGCTAAAACTGGAGTATTTATTAATGTTTCTAGCCTATCTGCAATTAATTTAGGCGAAAATGGCAGAACAATAAATCCATTAACTCCATCTTGCACAATCTCCCCTTGTGCCCCGGTATCCGTCGTTATTACTGGCTTACATGCTAGCATTGCCTCACCCAGCACAAGACCAAAAGTTTCCGGAATAATTGAAGGAAGCACCAAGCAATCTATATCATGCATAACACTAGGTATATCATTACAAAATCCATAGAATTCTACATACTCATAAACGCCTAGTTGTTTTGCCTTTTCTTTAAGTTCATTAACATACTCGGGAGTCTTAGGATTCACCCCGCCGACAATTACTACGCGAAAATTCGTCACTTTTTCTTTTAATAAAGCTACTGCTTCTATTAAGTCATCAAGGCCTTTCTCCATTGTTACTCGGCCAACAAAGCCTATTAAAAATGTACCGTCATTTATATTGAATTTATCTTTTATTAGACGTCTTGTTATCTTCGCATTCTCATTAATCTTTATCCCCGGGTATATGACGCGTACATTGCTGGTATTGATTTTAGGATTCGTTCCAAAAAACTTGTTTTTCACAAACTCAGAAACGCAAATAATGCCCGCTAACTGATTAAAGTACCAAGTATGAATAAAATCCTGTTTAGCAATGAGCGGAACATGACGTGTTGTGACCACTTTTCCTCTTCCGGCTAGCCAGGTTGCAAATAGCGCCAGCCATGAATCACGGCTAGTATGAGTATGAATAATATCTGCCTGTGTTTCTTTTAGCAACTTTGCTAATCCGCAAACAGTTACCGGATCTATTGCACTTTTGATCGGTAAGGTTTTGACCGGGCAAACTTCGCTATAGGCTTTTTTATACATTTCAAAATCACGGCAGACTACTGTCACTTTGTGACCATTGCGAACCAACCCGCTGGCAACATCTTTAACATGCTGCTCAATGCCGCCCCATTCGTAGCTTATCGATATCATTTCAATTATCGAAAATTTTTTCATCATTTCACCACTATCTGTTTTTCTCAGCCAACTTAGCAATATTGGCGGCAAGCTTGCTTGGTGCGTATTCTGCATGGGCCCTGCTAAGGTTGTCCTGGTAATCCTTAAAATTATCATTAAACGTATTAACAAATACCTCTATTGCATTTTTTAAGGCTTCCATGTTGCCCACTTGAAATGATTTACCGATATTAAAGTGCTTTAGTACTTCAGGATTAATATTATCAGCGATAATTACAGGTTTTTGAAAGCCCAGGGTAGTTGATAAGATCGCCGAGGTATGATAGCGATATCTTTCGGCGCCGTATGGCATAACCATAGCATCAACACTTGCAATAGCCTCCTGCCACTCCCTGCCGATTAAAGGTCGATGCATAAATTCAATTAAGTCAGAATAAGTGCCATAGCTTTTTATTATTTTCTCAAAATCTTCGGCATCCGCCTGCGTCATTGTAGCTCCTTGAACAAGTAGTTTTACAGGCCTTGTAAAGTTGCATGTCACAAAGATGTCTAGAAATTGATCAAGTTTTTTTTCTTTACGATATTGGCCGAAAAAGCCCAATTTTAAAACTTCAGGGGTACTTTCACTTTTTTTATAACTAATATCCCTCGGTATATAGTTCGGTGGGTAAAAATAAGAAACATTAGGCATCGGTTTGTTAATCCTTGAGTCTTCGGCAAAAGTTTGGACAGCAATTTTAATATTGGGATTATTCAATGCCTTTTCTGCCTGGTGAAAAAGGCGCGGAGCTTCTTTTGGTGTAAGTCCGTGGACAATAAAAATTACAGGCAGCGGAGACTTTACCAGACTATTTATCTGTAGCGCCCTGAGATACCTGTAAGTTGCTGAAGGAAATATCAGTGCATCAAACCTCTTCTCTAAGGTGTACTGATATAGCCGGTTATACCATTTTTGTCGATTGATTTCCCTTTTTATTGATAATAATATTTTTTCAAGTCCTTTAACGTTGGCGTAAGAAACCCCTATTCCAGGCAAAAAATTAATAGGTGCTCCATAGTTCCATTTAAATTCATGGCCTTCCGGTACATAAAACTCAACCTGATGTCCTAATGCTTGCAATTCTTCGACAAGAATTCGATCATAATCTACCTCATGCCCGCCAGGAGTGATGATTGATTCCATAATTGCAAATTTCATTAAATATTTTCACTCCTTTGCATATAATATAGCTTGACATACTTGGCCATGGTATAAAAATAGTGAAACGCTGCCATTATAAAACCCATCTTGCCGTCAAGGAAACCTAACTTCAGTATATAAGTCCGAAAAAATGCCCATATTGGTCGGAAGACTATAGATAATATATTGGCCCGCTTGCCTTTTTCATAAAGCTGGCTGGCCATTAAAGTTGTGTAGCTATTGAATTTGATGAAATACCTATCCCAGTCATCATAGGTATAATGGTCCAAAGGGTATTTTAGTTTTTGCTTAGCTATATTTACAATTGCTTTTTCATGAACAATGCCATCATAAACTACCTCTGTACGAGGATATAGCCTTAAGCAATAGTCAGGGTACCAGCCGCCATACCGTAACCAATGGCCGAAAGCAATGTTCCGGCGGGGAATCTCATAAGCTAGGACACTGTCGGATTTGACAGCCTGTATTATTTCTCCGGCAAGCTTAGGGGTAATGCGTTCATCAGCATCAAGGAACATCACCCATTCAGTGTTAGCCTGTTTAAGGGCAAAATTTCGCTGAGCTGCAAAACCGTCAGTTATAGGGTGACTAATTACCCTGGCACCATTATCTTGAGCAATTCGTACAGTATCATCACTGCTGCCGGAGTCAACTACTAAAATCTCATTGGCAAATTTGGCACTTTCTATGCACTCTTTGATATGACGCTGTTCATTATAAGTCAGTATAATTATCGTAAGCTTATTCATGCAACCTACTATCTCCCATTACCGAGTGATTGGTTTGGTATTTTTTCATCATTTTACAAAATTCCGTGTAGACAACCGTAGGGCTAATTCCTGCTAGACAATCAATATTCTTATGGCATTTACGTTTCCAACAGCCCCGGCATTCCCATGGGGTTAATATTACTTTATGTTTATCTCCGTAAGGTCCATTCCGCTGCGGATCGGTTGGTCCAAAGAGAGCGATTACAGGAGCACCAACTGCAACGGCCAGATGCATTGGACCGGTATCGCCACCAATAAATACTTTTGATTGTTTAATTATATATGATAATTCTTTCAGACTAGTTTTGCCGACTAGGTTGATTGGCGGAGTTTTCATATTGCTGGCAATTTCCTTATACAGCTTGGCGTCTTTGGGTCCGCCGATGACTACCGGGATAACTCCATCATCAAAAAGCATATCGCCTAGCTCGGCAAAGTAAGTCGTTGGCCAACACTTATTGGGCCAGTTAGTTCCGGGGGCTAAAACAGCATAAGGCTTAACTATGTTTATTCCGGCTTGAACTGCAATNTCTGTTTTAGTGTCTTGTACCTCTTTCGCAGTATTATTGACTTCAAAATGAGGCTGGTTTACTGTCCCGCCAATGTGACGAACAACATCAAGATATCTGTCAACAACATGTCCTTCTGAGTTTTGGCCGCAAACTCTTTTGCTGACTAAACTGCTTAATTCTCTTGCATTGCAGTATACAAACTTAGTCTTGGCTCCGCTTAGGAGGGCTATTGCTGCACTTTTAAATAAGCCCTGAAGATCCAATACAAGGTCAAACTTGCGACTTTGGAGTTCGCGAGCAAGTTTAGAGCCGTTCATAAATAAGCCTATCAGTGATTTATATTGCTTTTTATCAAAAATAATTATTTCATCTATATATGGATTATTAGTTAAAAGATCATGCGCAGGCTTCTCAACAATCCAAGTGATTTTTGTATTTGGGTTGTTCTTTTTTAGTGCGCTGGCAACAGGTAAAGCATGAATTACATCGCCAATAGCGCTGAGCTTTATTATAAGGATGTTTTTGTAATTCATAAACACCTCATGGATTGCTGGTCTTTATCTTTTTTATTACGTTTGACGACGACCTACCCGGTACTTCGGGGATTAGCTCGATGCGTCCACCGTATTTTGCGACAATGCCTGCCTCTGGTAGGTCCTCAATCTTATAGTCTCCACCTTTTACATAGATTTCTGGTTTAATTTCGGCAATAAGGTTTTCAGCCGTACGCTCACCAAATAATATTACATAATCAACGCAGGCTAGAGCAGTTAGTACTTCGGCGCGATCTTCCTCATTATTTATCGGTCGTGTCGGACCTTTAAGGTTTCTAACTGATTCATCACTGTTAAGTCCGACAATCAGACAGTCGCCTAAATCCCTGGCAGCCGCAAGATAGCGTACATGTCCTACATGTAGAATGTCAAAACAGCCGTTGGTGAAGACAATTGATTTACCAGCGGCCTTTAACTTTGAAACAACACTATTTAGTTCTTCATGTGCAATGATTTTCATTATGCTCTCCTAGCGCTTGACGTAATTCGTCTGGCGTTGTAGTGGCAGTGCCAGGTTTCTTTACGACTACTCCGGCAGCGAAATTTGATAAACGGGCAGCGTCAACATAGTCTGCTTTGGCAGCCAAGGCCAGGGTCATAGCAGCTACTACCGTATCACCAGCACCTGTTACGTCATATACTTCACTTTTATTTGTAACCGGGATATGAGTATACTTGCCAGTTGCTTCAAAAAGTGTCATCCCGTCCGGCCCCTGAGTAATCAGCACAGCCTGAGCATTAAGGCGCTGAAGAATTGTCTTGCCAGCAGCGACTAGCGATTGACTGTCCAGCGATTCCAGCCCCACAGCCGCAGCGGCTTCAGATTCATTTTGTTTTACAACAATAACCCCGTTATAAGCCATTACATTGTAGCGCGAGTCAACAATGCATGGTATGCCTACTTCATTACAACAATCAATTGCTGTCCGGATAACCTTTGGCGATACAGAATGGCTGCCATAGTCACTAAGAACTACGGCAGACATATTGTTTATATTTGAATTGATATAATCTAATATCTGGTTTTCGACTTCTGGCGCAAGTGGGACTTTTTTCTCGCGGTCAATCCGCACAACCTGCTGGCGTACAGTTGCTTGACCGCCAGCCATGACACGAGTCTTTGTAATCGTAGGTCGATCATAATCCTCGATAAGACCTTCGGTTACAACACCTTTGCTATTTAAGACTCTTACAAGTTCCATACCGGCACTGTCCTGCCCAATCACACCGACGGCATAGACCTGGCCGCCAAGGGTAGCAACATTATGGACAGCATTAGCTGCACCACCGGGCACAACGGTTTCTCCCGCATGTTCAAGGATAAGCACCGGTGCTTCACGTGATATGCGTGAAATCTTGCCTTCAAGGTAAACATCCGCTACCATATCACCAATGACCATAATGTTTTTATTCTGCATTTTATCAATAATATTAAAGAGATTAACGAGCATCCACGTACTCCTTTATCAAACTTTTACTGTTATTACCACCTAGTAACAGTTACCTTCCAAACAAACTCTTCGCGTTTAGCACGATAGGTTAATGAAGACTGCCAGCAATGAAGATCACGATACCAAGTATAATCTTGATCATAAACTCGATGATTGTCTAAATCATAGCTTTGATTAAATGAAATAGTATTCAACCGATCAATCTTATATGAGAATCCGGCATCAAATTCCCGGCCGAGGTCAACATTATTATAGCTAAATAAACCGGTATGATTCTTAATATAATGATAGCCGACCCAAGTATTCAATCGCGATGAAAACTGTTTAGTCAGAGTTGCATCATATCTGAACACATTTCTGGCCGAGTCATCATAGCTTTCTAAAACTTTTTGGAAGCCCGTACCCAGATATAGCTTCATTGTATCATTAAGCTTAATTGGATCACCGCTAAAGTATAGGTTATAGTCTTGGTGCCAGCTTGTTTTGTAATCATCAGTCCATTTACCGTAAATTGCACTAAATGTATAGCTTATAGGTAAATTACCGAGTCGATGAGGATAATATTCAAATTTAAATTCAGGCTCTTTTTTTACCCAGTTATCATCATCGTCTTCCATTTCTCCATGAGTAACACTAAGGGAATATTTTCTTTCCCGGTTAACTACTCCATATGTTGGCTTAAATCCCGCTTTTGAATATAAGGCAATATCTGTAAATGCAGCAACATTACCTACTATAGGATATTCCAGGTATTGTTTTATATAAAATCCATCATCACTACTATACCCAACCCGCGGCATATCACTTTTGGCATCTTTTTTAAGTGACTTTTGATATTTCGGTAAGCTAAATATTACTTTATCTTTAATCCAAAACTTGGCACCATAAGCAATAAGTTTATCATCTGGCCATATTTCAATTTTCGAGGCACTGACATGATAATCCGGCACTTTTGCCGGACACATAGTCATCGTTCCACCATTAATGATAATTTCGTTGGCAGATACCATCTCAATATTATGGCCGGTAACCAACTGCTTGCCAACTTTTCCGGTCGCCAACTTCAAATTGCCGGTATTGTCTTTATAGTTAAACCGCAAGCCTCCGGAACCCACAAGATTAACTCCGGGTTGAGTTATTGTTGCTTCATGATCCGTCCAGACAATGCTTTCTTTAGTATTGCCATTAAGAAGATCAGAAGTCAATTTAACGTCATTCTGAGTAACAAGAACATTACCTTTTGCAAAAACCTGTCCCGTCGAATCACTGAAGGAAAGCTCGTCCCCTTCAATAGTAATAGGCGCTTGAGATTTTGCCGCTGTATCCGATTTTGTTGAAGTCGATTTCTTTTTATTGTCCTCTGCGGCTTTTTTATCGGCTGCATAGCTAGGCATTGTTGAGCCAAAAACCATAATCAGTGCCAGCAGGCCGAAAAGAGCCTTTTTTGTATCAAACATAGTTATCTCCTGTCTAATTATTAGAAATTGACGGAGATTGCCGCGCTTCGCTCGCAATGTCAGTTGCTTAGATTTAGCCTCAAAAAAGTTGAATCGCGATAGCTAACTGCGGCGATCTCGATATATCACTAAATGGAAAATATATCTAAAATCATTTAAGAGTTTTTCCGCTAATTTTATATTTTATTCTACAGCCAACTACGTTTTCCTGCAATTTTTTGTAAGGCAAAATGTAGAAAAGCCACCGCATGGTGGCTTTTCTACATTATATGGGCGCTTTTACCTGCAGGCCATAGGTTTCAATTTCATCCTTAGTTTGGATATACATCAGCGAATCGGCTTGAATGTTGACATCTTCGCCTCTGACAAAGGCTCCACCGACTACGCCTACCGGTCCTAGAATTGCCAATCCGACAACGGTAGCTCCAGCGGCTTTGGCTAGCGATTTAGTTTCTTCTTTGGCTTTGTCTCCTAAAAAGGTAGCAATGCTGTTTCCGTCCATAGTTTCGATTGAATCAAACGTTATTTCTAGTTTGGCATCACGGCCAAAATTTTTAGCCGGCTCAACTTTGGTTACTTTACCAAAGCCTTGCGCGCCTTTGGCAATAACTAATTGTCCGCCGGAATAGACGTCGTCAGCGGCTTGGAACATGACCACATCACCGGGTCGACTGGTCTTTGTGTTAAGCGGAGTTACTATCTTTATTTTTACTAGGGTATCTTTATCTAAGATAGTATTTGCGGTAGCAATTTGTCCATCGGTATAGGCAAGCTTCAGCAATTTGTTAACGCGGTCTTCAAATGCGCCAGCCGTAGAGCTACCAAGCAGAACGCGTTCAAGGTTTTCAACACGCTCCTTGGCCGGTAGTGATGTAACATCATGCGTTAAGGCCCACTCGACTGCGTTTAATTTCATTATAAACGACGGAGCAAAATCAGAGTTATCTTTAGTATATGTATATATTCTGTCTAACTTAGTCATAAGCGCATCTTGCGTTTCGACACCATAAATATCGTTTTCGAGTTTGGCAGTCCGCTCTACCAGTGAGCCAGTCTGCTCACTGCCATAGTATATTTTTTCTACCGCGACTATCTTATCCAGTAGCGTCATATCCTGCATATTTTGTGCCGACGCGAATGTCGAAAACATGAACATTATAAGTAGTATACTTACGATAATCTTTTGGCGCATTTATAGATTCCTCCCTTTTCGCTTTCATCACATATTTCGCGAAGATAAAGGAAAATCCTGCCGATAGATGGCAAAATAACTAAGTCTAGATTACCTGCTAGCGAATTACACACCCCACCCTGAGGGCACCCCTCTCAAGAGGGGATTTTGGGTTACGGAGGGGACGGGGAATAAAAAAGAGATTGCCACGTCGCTTTGGCTCCTCGCAATGACAACTTAGATAGACCAATGTCATTGCGAGCGCAGCGTGGCAATCTCGTACTTGTATATGTATTTATTTACGTTTATATTTTTACGTCAATTAAAGCTGATACCCCAACGCCTTGGACGCGGGAGAATTTGACAGGATTTTTGCTGTCGATTGGAATGAGCGCTTTAACGCGGAACTGTTTGCCGTTAAAATTGCCTTCAAGTTGCAGACAGGCTTGAGTTCTATCAACTAATTCCTGCGGGCCGGTTATCTGGGCTGCACCTACGTAACCGCCGCTGCCGATGGTAATAATCGGGACGACCTTAGTTGCATAATCTGTGCCAGCCCCATGTTTTGCTGTCAAGGTGTTAATAAAGTTATTTAACGGGCCAGAGAATTTATCAACCACGAATCCGATGCCGCCGACTTTTAAGACATCTCCCAAACTAAAGGCCTGGGTAGCCGGGACAGCTGCAACTGA
>JGI24708J26588_10000288_pt1 | contig 40684 bp, 36 predicted proteins | sample BioPla1DNA2_FD_26588 | JGI IMG/M metagenome (IMG submission 26588) | reverse complement strand
TTATTTTCGGACACGTGTAAATGTACAATATATGAGTTTTTTATGCGATTCGCAAAATAACCTATCTAAACACTTGATATCACTGGATTTGAAGTAATAACAGTCGCACCCCTCGCGGGTGCGTGGATTGAAACTTATGAACGTCTTGCTGTTCGTGAGCGTATTCAGTCGCACCCCTCGCGGGTGCGTGGATTGAAACATTTAATTTTGATTTTCCTGATAAGGAATTGTGTCGCACCCCTCGCGGGTGCGTGGATTGAAACCTTTATGGTGGAGGTTAATGTTAATGCCTAAAAGTCGCACCCCTCGCGGGTGCGTGGATTGAAACTATATCAGTCTCGTAGTCAGTAATGAAATACTCGTCGCACCCCTCGCGGGTGCGTGGATTGAAACAGCAATAATATACCATATTCACAAATGAAACACGTCGCACCCCTCGCGGGTGCGTGGATTGAAACCTCATCGGCTTTTTTGTCGTGCTTATTTTTTCTTGTCGCACCCCTCGCGGGTGCGTGGATTGAAACTACCTATGCCCAAACTCTCGATGTATGGCATCGTCGCACCCCTCGCGGGTGCGTGGATTGAAACTTCGATAAAAGTTGAATTGAGAGTAGGCAACGCAGGTCGCACCCCTCGCGGGTGCGTGGATTGAAACATCAACATAAAAAGGTATAAGATAACCAGAATCAAGTCGCACCCCTCGCGGGTGCGTGGATTGAAACAATTTGTTCAAGACGTTGAGCAGAATTAAACGAAGTCGCACCCCTCGCGGGTGCGTGGATTGAAACATAGGAGCGGGAGAGCCACCCCCCGACATAAACGTCGCACCCCTCGCGGGTGCGTGGATTGAAACTTTTGTTGTCGCAGTTAGTTAACCGTCCTTTGGGTGTCGCACCCCTCGCGGGTGCGTGGATTGAAACAAAAAATGGAGCTTGAACTTGAAGTACAAAAACGTCGCACCCCTCGCGGGTGCGTGGATTGAAACACTAGTAAAATTAGCAGTTTCATGTTGCCATTGGTCGCACCCCTCGCGGGTGCGTGGATTGAAACTCACCTATACACTCTAAAGCTAAATGATATACGTCGCACCCCTCGCGGGTGCGTGGATTGAAACAACAAATATTAAATATTAGCCCTAACGGCAATAGTCGCACCCCTCGCGGGTGCGTGGATTGAAACAAAGAGGGCTCCCAACGCCATCAAAGCAGGAGCAGTCGCACCCCTCGCGGGTGCGTGGATTGAAACCTTTTAACAACTTAAGTAATGCTAACAAACTAATGTCGCACCCCTCGCGGGTGCGTGGATTGAAACACAAGTGGCGGAGCCATTGACAAGCCAAAAGCGCGTCGCACCCCTCGCGGGTGCGTGGATTGAAACCAGTTTGAGTGTTAGTACCTGAATCGCCGCTTGTGTCGCACCCCTCGCGGGTGCGTGGATTGAAACTATCACAATTTAGGTGGCATTACTCAATCCCAACGTCGCACCCCTCGCGGGTGCGTGGATTGAAACTTTCAATGCGGTGAATATGGCGATAGGTATGGGTCGCACCCCTCGCGGGTGCGTGGATTGAAACACCAGGTCGGATAAGTTTAGCAAATTTAAGCTGGTCGCACCCCTCGCGGGTGCGTGGATTGAAACGTTCAATTCTGCGAGAAGTAGTACCTGCATCTAAGTCGCACCCCTCGCGGGTGCGTGGATTGAAACCGGCAAGCGTCAAACTTAGAAACTCGGCAGGTGGGTCGCACCCCTCGCGGGTGCGTGGATTGAAACTGAAATAGCTAAATTTCAAAGCATTACGCGCAAAGTCGCACCCCTCGCGGGTGCGTGGATTGAAACGCCTAAAATCATCTTTTCAGTGTCGGTTAATTCCGTCGCACCCCTCGCGGGTGCGTGGATTGAAACTATTATAATAGCGCATAAAATCAAAAAAGCTCGACGTCGCACCCCTCGCGGGTGCGTGGATTGAAACTGGCTCAATCACATGGAAAAGCCATAATCCCTTGGTCGCACCCCTCGCGGGTGCGTGGATTGAAACCAGCAAACCCCTGATGATGTTTTTGAAACAGCTGTCGCACCCCTCGCGGGTGCGTGGATTGAAACTTTTAATAAACTTATTAGTTTTTGCGCTTTTGGGTCGCACCCCTCGCGGGTGCGTGGATTGAAACAACTTTACCATCAATCCATTCTAGCGCAGCAGCAAGTCGCACCCCTCGCGGGTGCGTGGATTGAAACATCAACAAAAGTAACTAGTGTGCGATTAGCCCAGTCGCACCCCTCGCGGGTGCGTGGATTGAAACCTTAACATTCCCGAAGTGGACGACGACGATAGCGTCGCACCCCTCGCGGGTGCGTGGATTGAAACTGCTCAACGTCTTGAACAAGTCGAAAAACCTTGTCGCACCCCTCGCGGGTGCGTGGATTGAAACACCATACAAGGTATACGCTCCACTCTCTACGATGGTCGCACCCCTCGCGGGTGCGTGGATTGAAACGTTCTTAGCCCAAGTATTAAGGAGCCATTGGGTAGTCGCACCCCTCGCGGGTGCGTGGATTGAAACATCTACTACATAGTAACCAAGGTCTTTCTCATGTCGCACCCCTCGCGGGTGCGTGGATTGAAACTAACCATTTGTAAACCAAGCAGCCCTCGTTGTATGTCGCACCCCTCGCGGGTGCGTGGATTGAAACATATCTTTGGTAAGCCTCGGAACGTATCTCCAGTCGCACCCCTCGCGGGTGCGTGGATTGAAACATCATAATTGTCCTCCTTTTCAAGAAATGCCAGCGTCGCACCCCTCGCGGGTGCGTGGATTGAAACCTAGAACTCATCATGTTGATTTTGATACTGGTGAGTCGCACCCCTCGCGGGTGCGTGGATTGAAACAGCTCAGCGACAGTCATATCTTCTAGGGTTTTTGGTCGCACCCCTCGCGGGTGCGTGGATTGAAACAAGCTCCCGTGGGACACGGGGACGGTGGTATTGTCTTTAGGCAAAAGCTATAAGACAGAACCACCGTCCCCGTGTCTCTTGCCTGAAATGTTGTTTGTCAGCTTCTTTCCACTCAAAATTGGTGGGATAATCGGTTTCTAGAGTATTTACACTATAGAAATTGCTATTGTAGCGTACCTAGGAAATGAACTTAAGGGATTAACTTAATAAGCCATAATAGAAATAAATAATAGTCCGGCAATTGCTAAACAATTGTCGGACTATTATATTGGGTGCCGAAACATAAGCCCTGTCCCCGTGTTTCTCCCCGTGTTTCTGTGTAGCAAATTTTTAATATGCAACATTTTAACTAATAAAAATATTTTTTAATTTAAGCTTGAAAATTAAGAGTAGCAGGATATAACATATAATAAGTTTACCGGCACTGAAAAAAAGATCTCCGGAGTAGCCTCGGTCTATGACCAAACTTTAGAGATTTAGCAAGGAGGTAGTCCCTATAGATGCAATAACAAAGGCAGCCGTTTTTCTTATGATGATTGGCTTGGAAAAAGGTCAAAGCATACTAGCATTGATGGATGATAGCGAGATTAAAGCCATTGTTTCTGAAATCCAGAGCGTGACATCGCTTTCGCCAAAAGTACAACAAAGTGTTTGGGCTGAGCTAAAAGAGTTAGGCTATGAGGATAAGATGAAACCTTCTGAGGCGCTAACTATTATACGATTGCTATCTAATGGCAGTAAGATTAGGTAATAAGGGCAGAGAGAGATGGTTTAGTGATTACATTATATATTCTTTGGAATCTCGTCGGTTTTTTTCTGGTGATGCTAGATAAACAGCGGGCTAGGCAAAATGCGTGGCGCATTAGAGAACGAACTTTCTTTTTGGCTGCTTTTGCTTTCGGGGCGGTCGGCATTCTTATTGGAATGCAGATATTCCGTCATAAAACACGCCATTGGTCCTTTAAAGTCGGCATTCCGTTACTGTGTATTTTCAATATTATTATTGTTTATATTTTCTGGCAGCGAGGTTGGCTTGTTTAAACGCAAATTATTGCATTTTGCTAGGAAGTGATTGCTTGATTTTAAGTGTTAGTCGGCGAACGGACATACCAGCTTTCTATTCGGATTGGTTTTTTAAACGTTTAAAGGCGGGGTATGTACTTGTCCGGAATCCAGTAAATTTTCAGCAGGTAAGCAAGGTAATACTAAGTCCCGAGGTAATCGACTGCATTGTCTTTTGGACAAAGAATCCTGTCCCCATTTTAGATAAGTTAGAGTTGCTGGCGGAATATGACTTTTATTTTCAAATCACGATTACGCCATATAATGAAAAAATCGAAGCCAATGTGCTTGCTAAGCCGGCTGTAATAGAAGCATTTAAACAGCTGTCTGCAATTATTGGCAAGGAAAGAACAATTTGGCGTTATGATCCGATTATTTTAACAGACGAACTAGATTTTGAATATCACAGCCGCAAATTTGAAGCTATTGCGAATGCATTGCAAGGACGGACTGATCGCTGTATAATAAGTTTTTTAGATTTGTATAAGAAAGCTGAACGGAACATGAGCAATATTCCGCTAAAGCCCATAAACGTCCAACTTATGCTTGAAATTGGCGGCAGGTTTAAAAACATTGCCAGTAAGTATGGGCTGATAATACAAACTTGCTCCGAGTTAGTCGACCTGTCATCAGTAGGGATTGAACATGGAAAATGTATTGATGATTGTTTGATAGCAAGGATAATTGGGCAAGAACTACGCCTTGATAAGGATAAAAACCAGCGAACTATGTGTGGGTGCGCAGCCAGTGTTGATATTGGTGCTTACAACACTTGTAAACACGGGTGTTTGTACTGTTATGCCAATTTTAGTGCTAATGCGGTGAAAAATAACTTATTAAAGCATGATCCTAATTCACCAATGCTTAGTGGCAATCTTGAACCGGGTGATAAAGTTACTGAGCGCAAGATGAAAAGTTGCAGAACTAAGCAATTGGGGTTATTTTAAATTTTTAGTTTTGCGCTTTTTCAAATACATTTCGAATTTTATCTTTACTGGGAACGCCTTCATGAACCTTAACGCCGTGGACAAAGTAGGTCGGCACATAGTAATAGTCATACTTTCCGGCAATATCAGGATGAATATTCTCATCAATTATTTCAATTTCCAAATTGGCGTAGGCTGGATTTTCCTGCTTTAGCTCGTCCATCCATTGCAGGGCTCTTACACAATGCGGACAAGACTTCATAGTAAACATCAGAATAGGTTTCATAGATATCCTCCTTATGCTCCTGTATTCAACAATAATATGCCGGCAAGGAGGGCGAGCTATACTGCAGTATTTTATTCAACACGAGAGAACAAAAAAGGCAGTTTGATAGGCTTAAATATGCTATCAAGACTGCCTTTGTGATTAAAGCTAATTTGCTAATGCCGCTTTATTAATATTCTGCTGGATCACAAAATCAGATTCGGCTCCGTGCAAGCCGCACTCCGGGCACCACCAAGCTTGGATTTTCTGAATGACCGGCGTCTCTTTGCCATGATAATTAACAAAGGTAAACTTTGAAATCTTTTCCTCATGCTCACACCAAACTTGCTTTTTCAAACAAATCGCTCCTTTATTATTATCATTACTAGTACGGGGTTAGGGATACCCTTGCGCCTATCTCCCAAATCACAATAATGTATATGCGGCGTGCTATGATTTAAGCCTTACCTAAAAAAGGCATCGGTGCATTAATTGCTGAATATTCAATATAATTTAGCCGTTATTTACAACTAGGTAATTTTATTTGTATAATAGCTTTTGTGGGTACTACGGAAAAATTATCTATATTTAATCTTAAAGGAGGTCATTAAATGCATCTATCAACCAAGATTCTTGTCGGCTTAGTACTAGGCGTTATCGCCGGGTTAATTGCTGGGCCGGATAATGTTGGATTTATTAAAATGTGGATTGCGCCAATCGGGACATTATTTATTAATTTAATTAAAATGATAATTGTACCATTAGTATTTGCATCCTTGGTGGTAGGCGCCGCCAGTTTGGGGGATGTTAAAAAGTTAGGCCGCATAGGCGGTAAGACAATGGCATTTTACTTAATTACCACAGGTTTTGCAGTGGCCATTGGCATTGCTATGTCGCTGATTCTAAATCCCGGATTAGGTCTTTCACTGCCTGCTGATGTAGTTTATAAGGGCAAAGAGGCCCCATCAATTATGAGTGTTCTGGTTAATATAGTGCCGACCAACCCGATTCAAGCTATGGGATCAGGCGATATGCTGCAAATTATAACATTCGCCTTATTTGTAGGTGTTGGCATTACAATGGTTGGTGATCGTGCTAAGCCGGTAAATGACTTTTTTGATGGTTTGGCTGAAGTGACTTACAAAATTGTTAACGCTATTATGTTAGTTGCACCATACGGCGTTTTCGCGCTTATTTTACCGGTAGTGGCCGAAAACGGTCCTAAAGTGCTTATACCTTTGGCCAAAGTAATTGGAGCGGTTTATATCGGATGTTTGGTGCATATGGCGCTAACATATAGTGGTATTGTATCTGTCCTAGGGCGTATGAGTCCTGTGAAATTTTTCAAAGGCATAGCACCTGCGCAGTTAATTGCCTTCTCAACTTGCAGCAGCGCAGCAACCCTGCCTGTTACCATGAAAAATACTCAGGAGAACTTAGGGGTATCAAAAGAGGTCTCTAGTTTCGTATTACCGCTTGGCGCAACGATAAACATGGATGGCACAGCAATATATCAAGGTGTATGCGCACTGTTTGTGGCGCAGGTTTACGGCATCGATTTGTCCTTAGGCCAGATGGCTATTCTAGTTTTGACCGGTACCTTGGCATCAATCGGTACTGCAGGTGTGCCTGGAGCCGGCCTGATTATGTTGACCCTTGCTTTGCAATCTGTTAATTTGCCGATTGAAGGAATTGCTTTAATTGCCGGTGTTGACAGGGTATTGGATATGGCTCGTACCACTGTTAATATAACTGGTGATGCTGTTGCTACCGTATTCATCCAGCGTAGCGAAGATATGGCGGCAAACAAAGATTTATCAGCATAATTTTTAACGATTATAACAAAAAAGAAGGTGGCATAGCCACCTTCTTTTTGTCGTTTTACCAGAGTTTATAAATGTTCTTTTGTGACATAAGCGCAACTGGCGGCTTGCGCTTTAGCAAAGCTCGGCGCAAGCCGGGTTTCTAAAAGTTGTGCAGTTTTTTAGCGGTTGTATAAGATATATTCTGTATTGCTATAATAGGAATATTCATTTGACAAGGGCCTTTAATAACTATATTATATACTATACGGGGGTATAGTATATAAAGGAGATGTAAAGCATGCTAAACGACCAGGAAAGAAATGATCTTACTAAGCGCTTGCGAAGAATCGCTGGGCAAATAAATGGCATTGAAAAAATGGTTAATGATAAAAGGTATTGTGTCGACATTTTACAGCAGGTTGTAGCGGCGCGATCAGCTTTAAACCAGGTAGGGCTGAAAATTCTCGAGAGTCATACTAAAAGCTGTGTTGTCAATGCAGTTCAAGAAGACCGCGCCGAAGAATCAATTAATGAGCTCATGACTGTCTTGTCCAAATTTACAAAATAGTGGTCTGACTAAGTAGGTGAAAATTATGACGAAAGAAAATAGTACGACTAAAATAACCTCGGCTACGCTTAAGATAGGCGGCATGTCGTGCGCTGCCTGTGCCAGCAGGATTGAAAAAGGCTTGGGACGTTTGCCCGGCGTTGAAGAGGCTAGGGTAAACTTTGCTGTCGAAAAGGCTTCGGTTGCTTACGATTCAAAGCAAATTAGCTTAAAAGACATTGCGGCCAAAATTGAAGGTTTGGGTTTTCAGGTTATAAAAGATAGGGTTGAGCTCAAAATTACCGGTATGAGTTGCGCTGCTTGCTCAAGCCGAATTGAAAAAGCTTTAAGTAGAATGAACGGTATATACAGCGCGACTGTAAATTTAGCGGCCGAGAAAGCAATTATTGAATTTAATTACGGCGACGTTAGCGTTAGTGATATTAAGGCAAAAATTGAGAACTTAGGATTTGGCGCGCATAACGCGACTAGCGCTGAAGAGTCCGATAAAGCAAAGGAAGTCAGGCTGGCAGAAGTCAGTCACCAAAAATTCCGCTTATTTCTTGCCGCTGTGTTTTCAATTCCCCTTTTAATGGCGATGATTTTTCACGTAATGGGCGCGGTAGGGCCCGTTGCTCATATTCTGCTCAATCCGTACTTTCAGTGGGCGTTAGCAACACCTGTCCAGTTCATCGCCGGGGGGCAATTTTATCGCGGGGCCTATCTGGCCCTGAAAAATGGCAGTGCCAACATGGATGTTTTAGTAGCGCTTGGCACCTCAGCCGCTTATTTTTACAGTATTGTTAATGTATTTCAAAACAATAATGAGTTGTATTTTGAAACCTCTGCAATTCTCATTACGCTCATTATTTTAGGAAAATTATTAGAAGCCAATGCCAAGGGCCGTACATCAGAGGCCATAAAAGCATTGATGGGTTTGCAGGCTAAGACGGCCAGAGTTGTGCGAGAAGGGCAGGAAGTTGATATTCCGGTAGAAAACGTGATGGTTGGGGATATTGTAATTGTCCGGCCCGGCGAAAAGATTCCGGTCGACGGGATAATCACTGAGGGGAATTCAACGGTTGATGAGTCAATGCTAACTGGAGAAAGTCTGCCAGTTGACAAAAAGCAAGCTGATGAAGTAGTTGGAGCCACGATTAATAAATTCGGCACTTTCAAATTTAGAGCAACCAAAGTCGGTAAAGATACTGCTTTAGCTCAAATAGTGCGGATTGTCGAAGCGGCACAGGGTTCAAAAGCGCCTATTCAGCGTTTTGCCGACGTTGTATCGGGCTATTTTGTGCCGGCCGTTGTTGGTATTGCGCTATTAACATTTGCCGGTTGGTATTTTATCTTTGATCCAGGGAATTTCTCTCGCGCGCTTGTAAATTTTACAGCCGTACTGGTTATTGCCTGCCCGTGTGCTCTGGGATTGGCTACCCCGACATCGATAATGGTCGGAACGGGTAAAGGTGCTGAGAATGGGATTCTAATCAAGGGGGCAGAACATCTGGAAAATGCCCATCGTTTAACAACGATTGTTTTAGATAAAACTGGGACCATAACCAAGGGCCAGCCAGAAGTTACTGATATCATTGCCTTGGCCGGGCTTTCACAAGCAGAGGTTTTAACGCTGGCCGTACGGGCTGAAAAAAAATCTGAGCATCCATTGGCCCAGGCAATTGTTGATTACGGCAAACAGCAGAGGGTCGCAGCTGATGATCCCGATGAGTTTGAAGCTATTCCCGGTCACGGTGTAAAGTCCGCAATCGATGGCCGGCAGATTCTTGTCGGTACCCGCAAGCTGATGCGTGATAACAATATTGATTTTAATGATATGCTTGCCGATATAGAGCAGCTCGAACAGCAAGGCAAAACTGTTATGCTTATGGCTGTTGATAATAAAATGGCTGGTTTACTGGCAGTAGCCGATACCGTGAAAGAAAGTTCTGCTGAAGCAGTAGCCGAACTTAAGAAATTAGGTATCGAAGTCTGGATGTTAACCGGCGATAATGAACGGGCCGCTAAGGCCATCGCGCAAAAGGTCGGCATTAATAATGTACTGGCTGAGGTCTTGCCGGAAAATAAGGCCGAAAAGGTACAGGCGCTTAAGCAAGAGGGGAAGGTGGTAGCCATGGTTGGCGATGGCATCAATGATGCTCCGGCGCTGGCGACCGCAGATGTCGGTTTTGCCATCGGAACCGGAACTGATGTGGCAATCGAAGCAGCCGATATTACCTTAATGCGCGGCGATTTAAACGGTATCGTAGCGGCCATAAAGCTGAGCAAAGCAACTATGCTCAATATTAAACAAAACCTGTTCTGGGCGTTGATTTACAACACCCTGGGAATTCCCGTTGCCGCTGCCGGTTTTTTATCGCCGGTCTTGGCCGGTACCGCAATGGCCTTCAGTTCTGTATCAGTAGTAACTAACGCCTTGCGGCTCAAGCGGTTTACGCCTGATAAATAAGCTGAATGAACAAAGACTGGAAAGACGATTTGCGTCTTCCAGTCTTTTAACTACCTAACAAGAATAAATATCCCATTGCTTAACTTTACTACATCGGCTTTGATGGCCTTAGCCACATCCTGCATCAGCTTATATTGCTCTTCTTCATTGGCAGCTTCAATCATAAAAGCCGTGCCTGAGCCAGGGACTTTATGGTGGGGCAGGGTGATTGCCGCTGCAATTTCAATACTTTGTTTGGTTTCCATTTTAGTCTCCTACTATGTTTGATTTCATTACGGAATGACTTTTCTTTACTGATTCCAGTAATGGTGTGTGGCTAACGACGCTAATCAGCTTTTCTTGATCGCGGATGAGTGGGACAAGCACGATTATTGTCTTGCCGCTCTCGTAATCTTTGCGTGTATAGTGATAGCGTTTAACACCGACACTGCGGGTTGCTTCGAACAGTATTGCCTTGCGCTGACCAAAGTTATCCAAAGTAATCCGGTAATGCTCCTCATTAGGTTCAATTACTAACGCCAGCCCTTCAGCGAGAACCATTTTCTGCGCATTCTCAGTGCCTAAAGTGTTGCTGACAAAAATACCGTCAACATAAAGTTCTGAGCCTCTTACTTCGATTTGACCGGGCTTAATTTTGGCAATATCGCCTACCGTCTTACCTTTAGCAAAGCGGCTTAGTCCGATATAAACAAAATAACCGACAAATATTCCTGCCACCGACTGGACAGCCAGATTGGTGAAGCCTAGGCCGCGTAGTGATTCCATGGCTGCTGCTGTGCTTAGCGAGACAAGAAGCGAAAAATAGTTGCGCGCTTCAAAGGTTTTTGCGATGCCGTCTATATACGCTTCGCCTCGCGGGGTAAACTCAGTGCTTTCTAAGCCTCTAAGACTTTCGCGCTCGGTTTTCCGAACGTCGCGAAAGTGCTGAATAGCAATTGCTAAGAAAGTTACCGCAGTGAAGTTGTTGCTTTTTATTGCCGGAATTGCCACAGCACCAATCCCAGCGGCGATGAAAGCAATAACGAGATGAATGAGATATCCGTTAGGATGGGAGGGATACTGCCGGTAATCTACTTTTAATGTAAGATAACGGGCCAGTGTTCCCACTATTGTTGCGACGACAATAAGCGTAAGAGTATCTATCGAGATTGGTCCTTTTCCGTCCAGCTTTACCACATCCTTGTAGTATTGATACTATAAGGATGGCATATGCGCTATTTAATAATTCATTAGTCGATGCAAATTTCATAAAAAAATTGCTCAAGAACGCACTTGCAGGCGGCGCACTTGGCAAGCTAAGTCTTTTCTAATATTTTTTCCTAAATTGGAGAAAATTGTACTAACTGGTTTCGCTGGAGGGAATATGCGCCGGATGCTACTAATTTATTGTGCCAGTTTAATTCTGGCTGGGATAGGTTTTGGTAGTTTAGTTTCACAATCAATAAGCAGTATTGAAATGAATATGATTCCAAGCGCAGCTGCACAGGGCAAACAAATCTTTCAAAGTAAGGCGTGTATTGAATGCCACACGGTATTTGGTAACGGAGGTTACTGGGGGGGAGATTTAACCAAGGCTTATGCTAAGTTTGGTCCTGAGAGGATAATAGGGTATTTAACCGCTGCGCCGCTGCTTAATGGTGCGAAACATAAACGGCATGAGCAGTTAACGTTATGGGAAGCTCAGCAAGTCAGTGCCTATCTTGAATTTGTTAACTCAATAAACACATTAGATTGGCCTCCTTCGGCTAATAAGTAGGTAACTAAAAACTATGGGTTGGAGCGATTATGATTAAGTTGCTAAGAAATATTTGCCAACTAACCGATACAACGCAAGCGCCATTACAGCCAATTTTACCTGCGGCGGTTTTTCAATCGCAACGGCTATCCTATAAATATTCATTGGCAGCTTTTATGTTCTTTGGTATCCAGGGACTAGTTTCGTTAGGCGGAGCTTTAGAAATGGTTTTTCTTGATATCCCCAGTCCAATCCCGTACACAGTCGGAAGATCCTTTCACTTAAATATCAGTGTACTGTGGATGCTAGTAGGCATGACCGGTGGTATTTACTACTTTTTTAGTCAAGAGGCCGAACGTGAGATTTATAGCGCGAAATTGATTAATATTAGCTTCTGGTTCCTAATACTGACGCTTATTTCTATTCTTGGGTCTTTGTTGCTAGGTTTTAATGACGGCAGGGAGTATCTAGAGGCGGTACAGCCGCTCAAGCTAGCAGTGCTGATAGGCTGCCTGGCTTTATTTTATAATCTTCTGCGGACATATATGAGCTGCGGCGTGCCAAAAACGAGGGGGACATTGGTTGGCATTATCTCAGGCTGCTTGAGCCTGATTATTTTTTATTTACCCAATATAATGTCTTATGCTCATCCCACAATCGAAGAGATATTTAAGTTTTGGTATATTCATTTGTGGGAAGAAATGAGCATGGAATTAATCGGGGTAGGTTTGATGTCTGCACTGCTGATAGTAGCGACTGGTGTAAAAAGAGAATCACTCGAAAAATTGATTTATCTTGATCTTATTATGATAGCTGCAGCGGGAATTTTGGCAACAGGGCATCATTATTACTGGATTGGGGTACCGGGCATATGGATTTGGATAGGCGGAATCTTTAGTGCGATACAAGCCATCCCTGTTCTTTTGCTGGTTTTTAGTCTAACTAAGACCAGCGATACAGAACGTTTTAGTCAGTTGTCTCTCCGCGAAAAAATCACCATTGCCTTAGTTGCCTCTAGTGTGTTCAACCACATTTTCGGGGCTAGTATGTTGGGATTAATTATGTCTTATCCAAATATCAACAGATATACACATGGGACGTATATTGTGTCAGCACATTCACATCTTGCTTTATTCGGGGTGTTCGGTTTTTTGGTCTTAGCAGTATGTTTTTATATTTTTTTTACTGGCTTTAAATTAAACCATCGCGATTACCGGTTATGTTGGCTGGCTATTCTTGCCCTGAATGGCGGTTTGATTATTATGAGCATAGCGCTACTGGCTGCTGGGTGGCTGCAGGCGTATCTGCTTAATATAGCCGGATTAGCAATTATTGAGGTTAATGAAACGGTTCGCCCGTATCTTATTGCGCGAGTAGTTGGGGGGCTTGTCTTCTCATTTGGCAGTTCGCTCTTTGCTTGGGTGATTGCAAAGAATGCTTGGTGCCATAGAGATGTTTTCTTTGAGGACGGGGCGCAGTCTGATAACCGCCCTATCCAGAAATTGCAACAAATACAGCTTAGTATACGAAACTTGATGGGTAGTTTAAAAGAAATTGAGGTGTTGCTCGGTGAAGTAAAATACCTATCAAAAATGTTGGCGGTCATAAAAAAGATGAAAGAAAAGAAGAAAAAAGAATGACAAGGATATTCATAAACTTTATTAAGGAATTTTATCTAAGATTCCCTTTTGTTGAACTAACGCATTGTACTCGCTTTTTAAGCTCTGGATACGGGACAGGCTGTTGCTATAGCATAATTCTAGCAACACAGATTCCATTAGCTGTTCCAGGCTGTGAGCATAGCGTAAGGAAGCGGTTAATTGTTCAAGTGACTTCCGGCATTGCTGTTCTTCATAGCTGGACTGTTGAGTAGTGGGATTCTTATAATCAAAAACCCGTTTCACTTTCGTAATTTCCGCAGTATATGAATCGAGAGCAACGAGGTCATCAGGACTAAGCTCTTTCAAGGATGACTTTCCTAAAGCCCGCATTGCCTCTTCCATTTCTAAAACCATAGATGTCATTACATTTGCTACACTTGTGGCAGCTTGGTCAATATTTAGCAGTTTTTTCATTGGTGAGTTATAATATACCAACGTTGTAGGCGGTTCCCATGGGGTCACTTTTGTGGTTTGGTTATGGGCTAGGGCCAAGAGGGGAACGGTACCCAAATAAATGGCGTCCGCCCCTAAGGCCAATGCTTTAAGGCATTGGCCTGGTGTAAAAAATCTGCCAGCCGCGATTATACTAATCTGTGTATTTCTCAAATAGTGTTTTGCCCGAATCAAAGCATGTAAGCTAGGTATGCCGAAATCATCTTGTTTAATTGGCGCAGTTGCGTGTGAACCGGCACCGGCGCCATCAATAACGATAGCGTCAAAACCTAAATCGACCGCAACAGCTAATTCTTCCTCAAGGCGGTTAGTAGCCATAAGTTTTAGGGCGATGGGAATACCTTTGGCCCTTTGCCTCAGATCTTTCATGAACTTAGGCCAATCTTCAGGAGTCTGAATCCCCGGCGGGGCCGGAAGGGCTATCGCCGGTTCGCCGGGAGCGAGGCCTCCCAGAATGCGTGCTCTGCCTTCAATATCTTTAGCCTCGATACGCGCTGTTCCCAGGTCAGCTCCTTGTCCCATTTGGACTTCGAGCATATCAGAAACGGCAATCTGTTGATCAGTTCTCGCGCCCCATGATGGCCAACGGCAAATTTGCAATATAAATTTGCCGGCCGCTTCCGGTTCCTCGGGTAAAAATGGTCCTTCACCGGAATTGGTAGCCGTTTGCAGTATCTTTGATGCTCTGGCCAAGGCGATTTTTGCTTCCTCGCTCAGCGCTAAACCATAAGCCATAGCACCAATCATAAGCGGGATTTTTAGAGTGAGCGGTTTTTCGGCATTTACGCCGATAGTGACGCTCATGTCTATTTGGGCATTTTCAGGCAACGAGAATCTAGTCATCTGCCGGGGGGAGAACATTAGGTTATCAAAGCCTAAAAACTGCTTAGGAGAGCCCAAAGGCCGCGTTATAGCTTTGCCGCTTTCGGCACGTAAACTCATTTCAAGTAAATTTAACAGCGAAAATCGCTTTAAGGACGGAAGTAGTTCTGCAAGATTTTGGTCATAGTCATCCGATAACAGTTTTGCCATAGCATCGTTGGTTACTCGAGAAATAACGTAACGCATTAGCGGTTTAGCCAAGAATAATGATGCTATCACAAGAATTATAAGTGCAAGCGCCGGTATGTACCAATTGATATCAGATATTATTATTTGCATATTAATTATCCTCAGAGTATTTTGTAGCTATTTTTGGTTATTCAGTGGATCAGAAACAAGCTTCACTCCCGTAATATCGGCAGTAAGGGGATCAAGAGCGACAAGATCATCAGGACCAAGCTCATTTAAAGAAGATTTTCCCAAGGCGCGCATTGCCTCCTCCATCTCTAAAACCATAGAGGTCAATACGTTTGCTACACTGAGCGTAGCTTGGTCAACATCAAGCAGTGTTTTGGTTGGAGAGGTATAATATACTAGCGTGGTAGGCGGCTCCCACGGGGTTACTTTTGTGATTTGGTTATGCACAAGGGCTAACAGGGGAACAGTGCCCAAATAAATGGCATCCGCTCCTAAGGCCAGGGCTTTAAGACACTGGCCTGGCGTAAAATATCCACCAGCTACGATTAAACTAATCTGGGTGTCTTTCAAATATCGCCTTGCCCTAATCAGGGAATGAAAACTAGTTATGCCAAAATCATCTTGTTTAGTTGGCGCTGTTGCATGGGACCCACCCTGGGAACCATCTATAACGACAGCATCAAAACCTAAATCCACGGCAACAGCTAATTCTTCTTCGAGGCGGTCGGTAGCCATGATTTTTAGGGCGATAGGAATACCATTAGCCCTTTGTCGCAGATTGCTCATGAACATAGGCCAGTCTTCAGGAGTTTTAACTCCGGGGGGGGCCGGAAGGGCTATCGCCGGTTCGCCGGGAGCTAAGTTACCTAGTATACGTGCTCTGCCATCGAGTTCTTCGGCCGCGATGCGAGCTGTTCCTAGGTCTGCTCCTTGCCCCATCTGAACTTCCAACATATTGGCTGATGCTATCTCTTGGTCGGTTCTCAAGCCCCATGACCAGCGGCAAATTTGCAAGATAAACTTTCCGGCCTCTTTCGGTTCCTCGGGCAAGAAAGGCCCTTCACCAGAGCAGATAGCGGTTTGCACTGCTTTTGCTGCTTTGGCCAAAGCAAGTTTTGCCTCCTCACTCAGACCCGAACCATAGGACATGGCACCAATCATCAGCGGGATCTTTATGGTAAGCGGTTTTTTTGCATTTGGGCCGATTGTCACACTCATATCTATTTGGGCATTTTCAGGTAGGGATAATTTAGTCATTTGCCGAGGGGAGAACATTAAGTTATCATAGCCGAAAAAATGCTTTGGCGAACCTAAGGGGCGGCCTACGATTTTTCCGCTTTCGGCACGTAAACTCATTTCAAGTAAATTTAAAATTGAATATCGCTTTAATGATGGAAGTAGCTCGGCAAGATTCTGGTCATAGTCATCTGATAACAGTTTGGCCATTGCATCATTGGTAACGCGAGTTACAATATAACGTAAAAGTGGCTTAGCCAAGAGTATTAAGGCTATCAGCATAGAAATCAGTATTGTAATCAAGAACAGCAAGAACTGTGAATTAGTTATAATTAGTTGCATACAATTAGTTATCCTCGATAGGCTTTATTGAGAATAGTATTCCGCTTTAAATAAGGTTTAAATCCGCCTTTGAGATGGAATGCCAAATTCAGTTTAAGCGGCGCAGTGCTGCATCTCATAGGTAATGTAGACATGTTTATTTAATGTGGACTTAAGGCCAAATTTACTGTATTATAGTGATTGTCGCACTATTTAATCAAATCGACTTGCCTCTGTATTAATGAGCTTGGAATGACGGCTTTAAGATTTAGTAAGCGTAAATCGAGATTAGTTTGACGACCATTTGGTAATATTGATAATAATAGAAAGTGTTCGAGAGGTGGCCGTAAATGATTGAAAAGTCAGTAGGAATTTTAGGAATTGGCTCGTATGTGCCGGAAAAGATTGTTACAAATTATGACTTAGAAAAAATGTTTGATACATCTGATGCTTGGATTGTTGAACGGACAGGCATTCGCGAGCGGCGGGTGGCCGCCGAAGGTCAGGCTTCATCCGATTTAGCGACTAAAGCGGCTGAACTTGCATTGCTTGATGCAGGAGTAAAGGCTGAAGAAATTGACCTGATAATTGTCGGAACCGTTTCGCCCGATATGGTATTTCCCTCGGTCGCTTGCATAGTGCAGGATAATCTAAAAGCCTATAATGCGGCAGCCTTTGACCTTACGGCTGTGTGTTCAGGCTTTATTTATGGGCTTATAACCGGCAGTACGTTTATTAAGTCGGGAACTTATAAAAAGGTACTTGTTATTGGAGCGGAAACGCTTTCGAAAATTACCGACTGGAGCGATCGCAATACTGCGATTTTATTCGGCGATGGCGCCGGAGCAGTCGTATTAGGAGAGACTGAACCTGGCTATGGCATTCTCGGCGCTTATTTAGGGGCAGATGGCGCCGGCGGTGACCTTTTGAAGGTGCCTGCAGGGGGTTCGCGCCAGCCGGCTTCAGAAAAAACAGTAGCAGAGCGGGCTCACTTTATTCATATGAATGGCAACGAGGTTTTTAAGTTTGCTGTTAAGGTAATGGGGGAAGCCGCCAATAAGGCTCTTGAAAATGCCGGAATGGAACCAAAGGACGTTACATACCTGGTGCCGCACCAGGCTAACATGCGGATAATTCAGTCTGCGGCTAAGCGGCTTGGTTTGCCTATGGATAAAGTTGTCGTTAATGTTGACAAGTATGGTAATACTTCTGCCGCATCCATTCCGATTGCCCTTGATGAAGGCGTAAAAAGCGGCCGGATTAAAAAAGGCGATGTTGTTGTTATGGTTGGTTTCGGGGGCGGCTTAACTTGGGGTTCAAGCGTAATTAGGTGGAATAAATAGAATATGCTTTTGTATCAAACCGTCGTTTTTCGCTGATGAAGCAGGAAAGCGGCGTTTTTTTTTTACGAAATCTAGGTGAAAGATATAAGCAAATTTGGGAATGCTACAAAAATAGCATGGATTTTTGCTTAAAGGGGTGTCACCATGATTCGTTTTGAAAATGTATCTAAAGTATACGAAGATGGTTTTCAAGCCTTAGATAACATCAACCTTGATATCAAACAAGGCGAATTGTTGGTACTGATCGGGCCCAGTGGCTGCGGTAAAACAACTACGATGCGAATGATTAACCGGATGAATGAACCATCCTCCGGTAAAATTTTTGTTAATGGTAAAGATATCAGCCAGGAAAACACGGTTGAACTCCGCCGGAATATTGGCTATGTAATTCAGCATATCGGCCTTCTACCGCATATGACAATAGCCGATAATATTGCGCTCGTTCCTAAACTTAAAAAGTGGGATAAAAACCGTTATATGCAGCGGGTAAAAGAGCTTTTGCAGCTGATTAATCTTGACCCCGACACTTATGCTCAGCGGTATCCGCATGAGTTGAGCGGAGGACAGCAACAACGGGTAGGGGTGGTTAGAGCGATGGCCGCTGACCCAGCAATAATACTCATGGATGAGCCCTTCAGCGCGCTTGATCCGATTAGCCGGGAGCAATTACAGGACGAGCTGGTAAGGCTGCAGGACACCATTCAAAAGACCATTGTCTTTGTAACCCATGATATTGATGAAGCAATAAAGATTGCTAACCGTATTTGTATTATGAGCAAAGGGAAAATTGTCCAGTTAGACACCCCGGAACATATTTTAAGGCATCCGGCTAATGATTTTGTTCGCAGTTTTATCGGCGAGAATCGGCTGAATGAAGTTGGGACAATGCCTACCATTGCCGAAATAATGGTTAAACCGATTGTTACCGGACCAAATCGTGGTTTGGCCGAAGCCATAATGCAGATGCGGCGCCAGAAAGTCGATACACTGTTGGTCGTGGACAGAACCAATACGCTGCTTGGGCGTGCGACAGTCTGGGATGTCCAGCATCATTATTTCGAAGAAAACATTACTTTAAAGGATATTCTCAGGCCTGATGTTGCAGTTGTTAATGTTAATCAGAATTTGAGCGAGGCCATTGCATTGATTCGGGAGCACAGAATCGCAGCTCTGCCGGTAATAAATGACCAGAATAGACTATTGGGGGTTATAACCCGGGCAAGTTTGGTAGATGTTATGGCCGAGCAATTGGGAGATGCCATTACATAGCAAGCGAAAGGGGCGGCAATTTTGGAAACAAACTTACTGGAACTATTTCAAGCTCGCTGGGACGATATTATGCTGGCCTCAATGCAGCATATTGAGCTTACCGTAATATCACTGATTCTGGCCAATCTCATTGCAATACCCTTAGGAGTATTTCTGACGAGATATCAAAGTTTAGCTGAATTTGTAATTGGTATAGCCGCGATGTTCCAAACAATACCGAGTTTGGCGCTGTTAGGTTTTATGATTCCCCTGTTGGGGATCGGTCCAATCCCTGCAATTGTGGCTTTGACGGTGTATGGTTTACTGCCTGTTCTGCGTAATACTTATACCGGGATTCTGGGCGTTGACCGCGCTTCAGTAGAGGCCGGAACGGGTATGGGTATGACACAGTGGCAGGTGCTATTCATGGTTCAGTTGCCGCTGGCCTTGCCGATTATTATGGCTGGCGTCCGTACCGCTACCGTTCTGCTTGTTGGGGTGGCAACGCTGGCGGCGCTTATCGGCGCAGGCGGGCTTGGTGATTTAATTTTCCGCGGCATATCAATGGCTAACCCGCAATTGATTTTGGCCGGCGCGATACCTTCGGCGCTATTGGCATTGGTCTTTGACTACGGCCTTAAATGGGTAGAAAAATCTGTAACCCCGCAAGGACTAAGAGCAAAAGGGGGGGCAGCAATCGTAGTGAACAAATTCTGTTGGTTATTACTTGTTTGTTTCATAACGACCATGCTAGTTGGATGCACCTTATTCGGCGGTGATAAACAGCAGATAATCATCGGCGGCAAAAACTTCAGCGAGCAAGATATTTTAGTGCATATGATGGAATACGTTATTGAGGATAAAACTGGTCTTACAGTAGGCACCAAACCATTTTTAGGCGGAACCAGTGTAGTAGCCCAGGCAATCGAGCGTGGCGATATCCATATATATGCCGAATATACAGGCACTGCGCTGATTAATATATTGGGCGAGTCAATGACGAGTGATCCGGAGGCCGTTTATGAGAAGGTTAAGCAAATTTATGAAGAACAGAAAGGTTTAATTTGGCTCAAGCCGTTTGGTTTTAATAATACTTATACCTTAAGTATGCGAGATGATAGGGCAGCCGCTTTAGGAATCAAAACCTTTAGCGATTTGGCTCAAAAAGCGCCTAATCTGACTTTAGGCAGTACGCAGGAATTCTTGGAACGTTCGGACGGCTATAAAGGCCTGCAAAAGACTTACAATATAGATTTCAAAAGTACAAGCGGTATGGATCCAGGGTTAACCTATGCCGCAGTACGCGACGGCAAGGTCGACGTAATTGATGCTTTTGCAACGGATGGCAGAATAATAGCCTTCAATTTGCGTGTGCTAGAAGACGACAAACACTTCTTTCCGCCCTATTATGCCGCACCTGTAGTCAGAGCGGATACTTTAGCAAAATATCCTGAAATAGCTGACGCCCTTAATTCATTGGCGGGTAAGCTTAATGATAAGGAAATGGCAGCCCTGAATGCCCAGGTTGATTTAGAGAAAAAAGATCCTAAGGTAGTAGCCAGGGCATGGTTAAAAGCCAATGGTTTGATTAAATAAGGAATGTAAAATAAATGGAAACAGGATATATTGGGTATTTTATTGTATTTTTTGCTAGAGTAGCCGACGTAAGCTTGACAACGATACGGACCTTGATGTTGATGCGTGGCAAGAAACTTGCCGCAGCCACGATTGGCTTTTTCGAAGTATTAATTTATATAGTTGCACTCAAATATATTTTCAATACTCTAAACGATATTACTAGCCTTATTTTCTACGCTTTCGGTTTTTCAGCCGGCAATATTGTCGGCCTATGGCTGGAAGAGAAACTGGCTGTTGGTCATCTGACAATGAGGGTCATTACCCGGAGAAATGCGAGTGATTTTGCCGAGAATCTTCGTCAGGAAGGGTTTGGCGTTACGCTGTTTCCATGCCAGGGCCGCGAGGGCTGTTACGACTTGCTGGAAATTGCTCTCGAAAGGAAACGATTGAAAAAACTTGAAAAAATGGTTTATACATGGGACGGCGACGCTTTTGTCACAGTATCTGATACCCGGAATATCCGCGGCGGCCATTTCTATAAAATGAAAAGTAAATAATCATGCGAAAACAGGCTTATCGCGCTGCCGTGGTAAGCCTGTTTTACGTTAAGCTCAGTAACACACACCCTGTCCAGTTGCATAAGCTAAAGTGTCATAAGATTGTGTAAGGGGCTGGGATTATTGTGAACAAAATATTCAATTTACAAACATTAAGAGGAAAACTGAGGCTTTGGGGTCTGATACTTGTGCTGCTGCCAAGTATTCTGCTTATGGCAATCTTCATTTATCACAGCTTGCTTAATACAACAAAAAGTATCTATTCCAGCCTTAACAGCGTTATTACAATCCAGGAGCAGACTATTAACCGCTGGTTCGAGGAGCGGTCTGCCGAAATTAGGGCAGTTGCCGGGTGGAGGGATATTAAGGAACAGGATTTGCCGGCTATTCAAGAGCGGATCTATAACCATATGGGATCGCGCGAAGATTTTATTAATATCGGCTATGCCGATAAAAACGGTAACCTGATAGTTGAAGGTACAGGCCAGTATATCAACATGAATATCGCTGATCGCACTAGTTTCCAAGAGGCGAAAAAAGGTCGCGACTATATTAGTGGGGTGCATGAATCTCCGGGAGCGGGTGCTGGGGAACCTGTCGTAATCTTTTCTTCACCGGTATTTGGTGATGATGGCGAGTTTAAAGGGGCTGTCTTGGGGGCTGTGAAATTAGACAAAATTAAAGCTATCATCAGCAGTTTTCGTTCCGGCAAAACAGGTGAGACTATTTTACTTAATAGCGATGGAGTTGTCCTTACCGAATCGCGCTTTACTCCACAATTAATTAAAGATGGTATTGTTGAAAAAACAACGATTATGAATCTGAAACAAGATATTCGAACTTTTCCTGGTAAAGAAGACTCTAATGAAAGAGTCGCCATTTATAAGGACTATCGCGGCAAGACGGTAATCGGCGCTTATCGCTGGCTCGAGGGACAAAAATGGCTGCTTGTCGGCAAAGTAGACGAAGAAGAGGTTTTCGGACCGTTTCAAAATGATTTAACATCGATGATAGTAATTTTTATGGCAATTTTGCTAGGGTCGATACCAATAACGTTAATGCTGTCGAAAAAGGTAGAGTCTTCGGTTACCGGGCTGATTGCCAGCTTACAGTCGCTGCAGCAAGGAGACTATTATCATAGGGTTGATCAGAAAATCATTGACAAAGCGCCCGAGGAACTGCGCGAATTATGTTTGGCGTATAACAGCATGGTTGAAACGGTTAAGGCAAAAACCGAAGAGCTTCACCAGGTGAACAGTCATTTAGTCAGTGCCCGTGATGCTGCTCTGGCGGCCTCGGTAGCTAAGTCGCAGTTCTTGGCAATCATGAGTCACGAAATCCGCACGCCGATGAATGCAATTATCGGGATGGCTGAACTATTGTGGGACACAAATTTGACGCCGGAGCAGGAGCAGTATGTACGGGTATTCCGCTCAGCCGGTGAAAACCTGCTTTGTATTATTAATGACATCTTAGACTTATCAAAAATCGAGACAGGGTATCTTGAATTAGATAATAGTGCTTTTGACTTAGAGGAGATTGTCGAGAAAACCTGTGAGGTTTTTGCCGTTCGGGCGCATGAGAAAGGAATTGAGCTGGCTTGCCGGATTGAGTCAACCGTACCCTTAAATCTGCTGGGTGACGCCGGCCGTTTGCGACAGGTACTCTCCAACTTGTTAGGCAATGCCGTTAAATTCACGGAAAAAGGCGAGGTGGTGCTTGAGGTAAGCTGCAGCCCGATAGCAGGTAATAAACAGGAAATTGCCTTTACCGTTCGAGATACAGGTATCGGCATTCCGGCTAACAAGATAAACGAGATCTTCGACCCATTTACCCAGGTTGACGCTTCAGTTACGCGCCGCTATGGCGGTACAGGTCTCGGCCTGGCAATTACAAAGCGAATTGTTCAAATAATTGGCGGCTCAATAACAGTAGATAGCATAGTAGGGCAGGGAAGTGTTTTCCGCGTCATCATTCCGTTCACTATCCAAGAAACTAAAGTAGCATTAAGAACATGCGCCAAAGATGTCAGGGGTCTGCGGGTATTAATTATTGACGATAACGAAACTAACCGGATGATTTTACGCGAGACATTACTTACCTGGGGTGCGCAAATAATTGAAGCAGCGAGCGGATTGGCCGGATTGGCCGAGATGCGTAAAGCAAATCAGCAAGGTAATCCGATTAAACTCGTTTTATTAGATGCCTGCATGCCTGAGATGGATGGTTTTGAGGTTGCAGAGCGGATAAAGAATGACCCAAGTTATGCCGGTGTTACTATTATGATGATCACTTCTACCACATGTAGGGGTGACATGGCAAGGTGTGCTGAATTAGGCATTAACGGTTATCTGATAAAACCGGTAAAAAGGGCCGAATTGCTCCAGATGATTCTTTTAGCGCTCGAGAAAACCCCGAAAACTTTGCTACCGGTGCAAGAACAGGAAATGGCAGTAGGGCCGGAAGAGGTTAAGCGGCTGAAAATTTTATTGGTTGACGATTCCCCGGATAACCGGATGCTGATTCAAGCATTTCTCAAAAAACTCCCTTACACTATTCAAACAGCTGAGAACGGTCAAGAGGCTGTAAACAAATTCAAAGCAAATCAGTACGACCTTATCCTGATGGATATGCAAATGCCGGTTATGGACGGTTATACCGCCGTAAGACAGATTCGGCAACTAGAAAAGCAAGAGGGTATGAAACATATACCAATAATAGCTTTAACAGTTTATGCCTTAAGCAGTGACGTGGCAAAATGCTTGGACGCCGGGTGTGACAGCCATATCGCAAAACCGGTTAAGAAGGACACTTTACGTAAATCTATCATAGAATATACAAAAAAGTAAATTATTATGGAGGTAGCTCATGACGGCAAACAGGGTCCTTATTGATCAAGAGTTAGCTCACCTGATACCCGGTTTTTTAGCGAATCGAAGCAATGATATTATTCAGCTTACTACTGCTTTACAGCAGGGCGATTTTGAGAAAATTGCGGTTATAGGCCACACTTTAAAAGGTATAGGGGGCGGTTACGGTTTCCCGGTAATAACCGATTTAGGCACTGCTATTCAGCAGGCTGCCAAAACTCATGATTCTCAAAAGGCAAGTGAGTTAGTCTCAGAATTAAAGGCATATTTGGAGAGTGTTGAAATCGCATACGAATAAGGTCGAAAGGAGGCGGGGATATGTCAATCTTGGTTGTCGATGATTCAACAGACAGCCGTTTGCTGGTTAAGGCGTTGTTAGAGGAGAAAGGTTATTCTGACATAATCCTTGCCCAGTCAGCGGCCGACGCAATGAGGATTTTAGCAAATCAGCAAACAGATAGTCAAAATAAAGTGGATTTGATTTTGATGGACCTAGTTATGCCGAAAATGGATGGGATTCAAGCTTGTCTTATGCTTAAACAAGATGAGGTGTTCAAAGATATACCAATTATTATGGTGACGGCCAGCGGGGAAGTAGAAAACCTTGAACGAGCGTTCGCCGCCGGTGCTACCGATTTTATTACTAAGCCGTTAAAAAAGGTAGAGTTAGTGGCGCGGGTTAGGTCGGTCCTCAAGATGAAAAGTGAAATGGATCAGCGCAAAGCGCGCGAAACCGAATTGCGCAGGCTAACTTCGCTTGATGGCCTTACCGGCATTGCTAATAGACGCTGGTTTGATGAATTTCTTGATGCCGCTTGGCGGCAGGGGTTAAAAAACGGCCAACCGCTAGCGTTGATTATGGTTGACATTGATTGCTTTAAGCTATATAACGACAACTATGGTCATTTGACCGGAGATCAATGCTTGAAAAAAGTCGCCAAGGCTATTCAATCATCAGTCAGCGGACCGTTTGAGCTGGCGGCTCGCTACGGGGGCGAGGAATTTGCGGTTGTTTTAGCAAGCTCAGAACTAAAATATGCAATATCGGTTGCCGAAAATGTTCGAACAGCGGTTTCTAATTTGAAGATACCGCATTGCCGGTCGCCCGTTTCAGCAATCGTTACGGTAAGCATCGGTGTGGCAAATATCGTGCCCTCACCGCAAACGACGCCGCAGCAGCTTATCGAAGCCGCTGATGACGCGTTATATAACGCCAAGCAACAGGGGAGAAACCAGATTCAAATAGCTGTCCAAGGATAGTATGTGTAAAGAGCTGCATTAATTTTGCAGCTCTTTTATTAGTCAAGGGTATTAAAATTTTTCTGGGAACTGCTGAATAATCCCATTCGAAAAAGCATCAGCCATCATCAGTGCCTGAATCTCAACTTTATCAAATATCGCGATACTCTTAGTGTAATTCCTATTAATCATTTGGACGGCCTCGGATTTAGTAAGCCTCAAGTGTTCACGCCACATTCTGCGCATTTCGTCAACCGGCCAATGGGGGTTGATTTCGTTTAATAAATCGACAATATCATCGGCGTTTTGATACCAACGTCTTTCCGCAGCTTGTGCAGCCCTGGTATCGCCTGCTTTGGCGGCTGTTACAAGGGCTGCCGCAATAGTGAGGTGGTCAGTAAACAAACGTTCAATTTCAGCGGCAGTTCTCCGACCGTAGAAAGATCTGAATATTTTCGCAAAATCTGGAGCATTTCTGAGCAGGCGGTTGGTCGTAGCTTCTAAATCAGGTAAATTAAAAACAATACTGATAATAGTCATCCTCGTCCAATATACATGCTGCTCCCAAAGCATACGGAAACAGGCCTTTAACCCTGCCTCAGCGGTAGTAAGTACCCCGTCATTTTCAAGTCCGAAGTCATCATAATCATCATCCCATTCACAGGGACCGCATGGCTCCCAGTAAGGTTTTTTTGACATTCTCACTGCTCCTTTCATACCTTGTTTCTACATAATATGCAAGTAAGGGCGCGTTTGGAAGCTAATTAGCAATGATTTATGTAAGATTTATCCGATGACTAGAATTCAGGTAGTGTTAAAAACGCCATCTGAATTAAGTCTCCATCTATAAGTAAATGTCGTTACATATATGACGAAAAAAAGAGCTGCAGCACGATGCTGCAACTCTTTTTCACTTCATTTTGCTTTAGCAGGGCTATCTTGAATTTTTGGCTTATTATAGCCTTTCTCATCATAAGGCTGTAGATTATCCAGCCATTTGGCTTTAAGGTTAGAAACGGCCTCGCGCCAATCATCTTTGGCAATTTTATCCGGGTTAATTTTTTCCAGTATTTCAAAGGTAAAGACATCGGGGCCATAGGTATTCCAGTCTTGCTGTAATTGCTTATTGCTATGGCCGTTCATATTTAGTTGAAAACGTTGTCCATTAAAACTGCCGGGTAAATTCATGCTGCTATCAATAAATATTTTACCGTTAGCGTTATTTTTAATTTGAAATACTCCCATTGGGCGCGGCGTTTCTTTGTATTCTAACTTAAGTTGCTTTTTTCTATCCATTGTATGCCTCCAGTCTTTTTGTTCGGGCTAGCTTTTAACCCAGTAAGCACTACCGTCACGAGTCCGATCCATGAAACCATATTCAATTAATAGTCGGCGCAACAGAACATAATCATCATAGAACGGTTTTAAGATGGCGTTTACTTCTTTTTCGGTATACTTCTTGTTAGTTTCGAAGTTTTTTAACAAATGTCTTAAGATAGCAACCCGTTTTTTCTCCTTAAGTGGAAATAATTCGAGGGGGCCATTCAAACCTTGTTTGAAGTAGGTTGATAATATTTTGGCGTTTTCTTCTTCGGTTATCGCGAAGCGGTCATCGACATGCTTAGCGGTCCGGGGGATTTCGATGAAGGCCTGTCGCTTAGGCGTGTGCTCACCAAGCAATTCCATAATGGCCAAAAAGATTTTGGCTTGTTTTTGTTTTTCCCTGAGCGAAAAACGGTGGTTGCGAATGGTTGACGTGCTGCCTGTATTAGTTGCTTTTGCTATGTCGTTGTCGCTGTGGCCTTGATAGAACAGCTCAAGAATTGTTTTCTGATGATCAGTTAAACCGGTCAGCTTTTTGTCGAGGTTAAGAAGAACTTGGAAGGTCGAGCCATGCTGTTCAGCGATATGCATAGTAATATACTTTTTGGCCTCGTACAGCTTGTCATTGTAGGGGTAGATGACTCCGTTCGCAAAACTTTCGCCGCAGATAAGACAGACGAATTCGTCGCTATCTTGCTGATAAATATAGCCATGTTTGATTTCCTGTAGGGAAGCCTGCCAAAACAATTCAGTTAAATTACTCATATCTAAACACCTCGGTATATTATCTATCGATTCCATAGATAGCATAACCGACAATCTAGATATCGTCAAGATGTTTTTAGGGAGCGTTTATTTATTGAGTAGATAAATGGGCAGTATGTCCAGGAGGGGATTTAAAATAGATTAAATATAGGCGTTACCTTACGGTGAAAATAACGTTAAATGTAGCGTAGATAATCTTTATATGGAGGTCTAAAGTGTTTAAGCTTATTAAAAAATTTGCAAGTGGTACTTTGATTATTGCTATGGCTTTTGTATTCGGCGGCTGCGCCAATAATCCGCCCAACCCGCCTAATGAACAGTCTCAGCAGCAGATTGAAGCGCAAAATAAAGAGAAGGCTGTTATGGATAACTATAATGCGCTTTTACAGACAACCGATGTAACTATTCCGGAGATTATAAAGTTCATTGATGGCAATATTACTGTTGTTTCGAAGCCGAACGCTTCAGCTATGATAATTGGCCTCGAGAAAGTCCAAAATGACAAATTAAATAAAACGCAAGAGCAGTTTGATAATGAAGCTGTTCAGAAAGTCGTGATGAAGGGTTACAAAGTCGGCTTAGATGACGGCTATATTAATAGTATCCAAAATCAACAGGTAAAAGATTTGCTGCTTGCGACAAAGAACAGCGGCTATAAAATTGAAACAGCTGAGGGCATGTACTACCCTGTTATTGACTATTCTTTCTATAAGAAATATCGTTCCAATGTCACGTCTGATATTGCGGCATTTATCGATATAATGGCGGTCGAATCAGATAAGACGCCGATAAAAGATGCCGCGCTCGTTATAAGCTGGGAGGAGATACTCAAGCGCGCCCAAGCCCAGGAACGCTTTATTAAGGAATACAGCAGTTCAGCTAAGATCGAAGATATGCGGTGTCAGCTTAAACGCTATGCAGTGTTTGCTATGTATGGCGGGAACAACACGCCGCTATTTAGTTATGATACCAAGCAGATGAATCATGAAGCCAAGGAAACCTATTTAGAGACTGCATTTGATGCTAATAATGGCAGCTTTTCGAAGGCGATGATCGGATATCTTGAAGTACTTCAAAAGAACGATTACAAATTAACTAGTGAAGTGCAGGAGTATCGTAATAAAGTTTCCCAAGAAATACACTAAAATGTCCCCGTGACAGCGTGTAGCTTAAATTTATAAGATGAGATATAATTATAATTGTGGTAAAAATGTCCAGGTGCGCAACTTCTATTGGGAGAAGGAGATGATTTGTGTATGGATCTTAGTGTAATTGATAAAATAGCTGAGGAGCTGTACCAAGCTGAGAAAACCGGTAACCCTATTAAACAGCTTACAATCCAATATCCTGATATTACGGTCGATGAAGCTTATGCCATTCAGCTTGCGGGACGGAAACTGCGCGAGGCCGATGGCCGCGAGGTCGTAGGGGCTAAAATCGGTCTGACCAGCAAGGCTATGCAGCATATTTATAATGTGTATGAACCCGACTATGGCTACATACTGGATGATATGGTTATTACTGAAAATGAACCGATTAAAATGTCGGAATGTCAGGCACCTAAAGTAGAGGCCGAAATAGCTTTTATACTTAAAAGACCATTAGAAGGTCCCGGCGTTACAGTGGCGGACGTCCTTAGAGCAACAGCCGGTGTTATGCCCTGTCTGGAGATCATTGACAGTCGTTATGAGCCGGGTGCAATCAAAATCCAAGATACTGTCGCTGATATTGCTTCCATCGGTAAGGTGGTGTTGGGCGGCGCACTAACTCCTGTTGCGGATATTGATCTTCGTTATACCGGTTTGGTTTTTGAAAAAAGTGGTGAAGTTATTAGCACTGCCGCCGGAGCAGCCGTTCTCGGCCATCCCGCAGCAGCCGTTGCCTGGCTGGCCAATAAGCTTTCCAGCTATGGTGTAACACTGCGCAAAGGCGATATAGTAATATCAGGCTCTTTAATTGCAGCCTGTGGTGTAGAGGCCGGGGATTCTGTAAGAGCAACCTTTGACCGGCTGGGTTCGGTGAGTGCTCGATTCGTCAAATAATCGATAAATGAGTTTAGGTATATCAGAAAAATGCCGAGCATCTAAGGTGCTGGGCATTTTTAATTCGCAATTTCTACATAATTTTGACTTATAATAAGATAATACCTTAGCAAATGGGGGAAAAGTAGAGGTTCGCAGCAAGGTTGACAGCGGCAGCAGTTTTTACATTTATCTACCGGTGTCTAATGAGTAACTTATAAAAAAGCAGCGGGACTTTCTTAGTGGAAAGCCGCTGCTTTGAGCTTCTTGGAAAGTTTAGTTATAACTGTGAATTATAAATGCCAAAATAGGGTAACATAAAATCTTTCAAAGACCGTTACCTTTTATAAATATCAGGCGTTAATATAATAGCTACAAGCTTAGAAAGTTGGTGAGCCCGCGGTGAAAAATGATCAAGCCTTGATATTGGACGCCAAAAACGGTGACCGCGAGGCGCTTAATATATTAATTGAAAAGTATTGGCAGCCGGTTTACCGGCTGGTTTGCTATAAGGTCGGCAATAGTGAAGATGCTCAAGAATTGACCCAAGACACCTTTTTGCGCGCTTTTCGCTCTCTAGAACGCTACCATGATACCGGGGCTTCATTTAAAACGTACTTAGGCCGGATTGCTGTTAATCTTATAACAGATTTTTGGCGCAAGAAAGGACGAGCGCCTCAGATGGTCGATATTGGTGAATATCAGGAACCGTTTTCAGATACGGCAGATAGACCGGAAGACGCGGCCATAAGCGCCGAACAGCAGCATGAAATTGCCAAGCTAATAGGTTCGCTGCCGAGTGACCAGCGTCAGGCGGTCGAGTTAAGGATTGTGGCTGGGTTATCGGTTAGAGAAGCTGCTAATATTATGGGCAAGACTGAACCAGCGCTCAAAATGCTGCAACAGCGAGCATTAAAGAATTTGCGAAAAATGTGTATTGAACATGGAATTATAGAAGGGGGTGCTGTAAATGCCAATCGATAGAGAAGAGATAAAAGCGGAGCAGTTATCTATGCTAATCGATGCTTTAAATAATAAAGAGCAGTTGGTGACCAATGATGCTGAACTGCAGGAACTGGCTGATGTTGCTTCGATGGTAAAACAGGCAGCCGGTCAGTCAAAGCCAACGCCAGAGACTATTGATTATATTGCCCGAGAACTTAAAGCTGAGTCTAAAGTTAAACAATCCAAACCACGCTTTGGCTGGCTTTACTCCGGTGCTGCCGGTTTGGCAGCCGCTGTTCTGCTAGTCGCAGTGACTAACTTTATGCCGGCAGTTCCGGATAAAACCGAACAGCAGCTGCCGCCGCAAGTTCAGATTTCTGAGGTCCTGCCGCAGACCAATACTGCACCAGGCAGTCTTGGTGGTACGCAGACGAATATTAGCAAAAAAGCTGATATTCCTAATAGCGCTATGCAGTCCCAGGAAATTGTTTCTAATCGGGCTGCAGTGCGTACAGAAAAACAACCTAATCCGCAAGCCACTAAACAAGCACCTGCCCTTGCAGGACAGGAGGCCGGTGTGGCAGCAGCACGTTCTACCGATGTGAAACAAGCTCGGGTTTTAGCAATCCCGGGCAAAGATGCCAAGGCACTTAGTGTCGATGATGATACCGGTTTTATTAAGCAGGTTTATGCGTTTGAGAACGATAAAGAGGTAACAATAACGCAAAAAGCTAAGGGCAGCGGCGCCCCTGAAACTGATAATGCAGCCAGCGTTGCCGTCATGAAGGAAGAAGCTGCGGAGGATGGCAAGGAAATGAAGGCATCTAAAGAGTCCGCCAACAAAATTACTGCAGCCAAAGATGAATATGAGGTTACTGTTGAAGGCGAACTTTCTAAAGAAGAATTGCAAGAAATTGCTGATTCATTAGTCGAAACTGAAGAGACGGAAGAAAGTGGCAAGGAATAACCCGTTACCTATTGGACGCCTAGTCGTTTTTTAGCGTAAAGGAGAGGAGATTGCAACATGAATAAAAGATATAAAGCAATAGTTTCAGTAATAGCAGGAGCAACAATTCTAGCCGGAGTTATCAATAGAGGGTGAACTGATAGCCGAAGTTACAATTGCCTCTAATGATAGTAAGATCGAGCCGACAGGCCCTGGCACCAACAAAGTGTGGCAGGTAAATTCGATAAAAGAAGTAAGCGTAACGACAAAGGCTGACAGTAACAAGAACGGCAAGATTGACGTCGGTCCCGGTGTGGAAGGGCTAGACTACGATAAAGTAGTAAGATGGCAGCAGAATGTTGACGCCGGCCGTGAGTTATGGCGTCTTGATCCGCTCAAGGTTGCCAAGACTGAAGGCCGCAGCTACGGATTTGATGATACGGACACTTATACAGTTGTTAGAAAGCTCAGTAGCAGTACAATAGCCCGCCACGGTCAAATTGACATTGAAGTCAATCATGACGGCAAACTTTACACTATGATTATCGTTCGTCCGTTTGGCGGCGGTGATGCTATTTGGACAACTTATAAAGTAGTCGGCAAAAAGCCACCGGTGACTGTCCCGACGCCGGTACCGAGCGAAAAGGTCCTATTTGAGACAGACAAGTTTACCGGTTGGAAATGGCTCAAAGAATATTATCCAAAGGACATGGCTTTTGCGACAATCGTCGACTATGAGGCGCAGCTAAAGCAAGACAAGCGAATCCCGGAGGCGGCGCTACAAAAACTTAAAGATGTAGATTTTAATAACAAAGTTGCTCTCTTTGCCTACCTTGGCGGTACGTCAGGCAGTCACGGAATCGGCATTGAAAAGGTAACGATAGCCGGCAATAAAATGACCGTCCAAGTGCGGACTAAAAGCCCGCGGCCGGATGAAATGGTCACTATGATGTTAACTTATCCATCCGATTATGTTCTGATTGATCGCAGCGTATTCGATATCTGGGGCGGCGTAGACATCACCTTTGTTGATCAAAAAGGCAAAGTCTTAGGTAAAAATAAGCTGACAATTACACATCGATAACTAAAATATAAAGCGAGCGGCCACGTCCTCTGGAACGTGGCCGGCCGCTTTTGGGAGATTTATTGATGAATAGGCAGGGGATTCTACAAACTAAAGTTAATATTATGAGGATTGAGACTTGGCTATCCGCTTTTGGATAGTCAGCCGCCTGCTAGGAGTGGTAATTTGAATTGGCAGCGTAACCTTTGGGTTTTGTGTTTAGGCGCAATGCTTTCGGCATCCAGCTATACAATGGTAATTCCTTTTTTACCGTTATTTTTGCTTGAGATTGGCGTAAGCGCTCAGAATGTTCATATGTGGTCAGGAATGGTATTTTCGGTGACATTCTTTGTTGCGGCAGTAATGGCTCCATATTGGGGGCGGCGGGCTGACAAGTCCGGGAAACGCAAGATGGTTTTGCGGGCAGGAATTAGTTTGGCGGTGGTATATTTTATCGGCGCTTTTGTAACAAATCCATATGAACTCTTAATCGTAAGGATTCTGCAGGGTTTTGCTAATGGATTTATTCCTGCGTCAATGGCGATCGTTGCATCGTCGGCGCCAATTGATAAAATGGGGTTTAGTTTAGGAATTGTGCAAACCGCGATTTTAATCGGCGGTATTATCGGTCCGCTGATTGGTGGCAGTCTTTCGCATGTCTTTGGAATGAGAATGTCTTTTGTAGTCGCTGGAACAGCGATATTTTTAGGGACAATATTAGTGAAATTCTTGGTTGTTGAACCTGAAAACCAAGCAGCACCAAGCGAAGGCAGCATAATTGATGATTTTAGGATTGCTTTCGGTAATTCGAAGATTGTCCAGATGCTAGCGTTATTGTTTTCCGTCCAAGTCGCCAGTATGGCGCTGCAGCCGCTTATTGCTTTATACATCGCAGAATTAATCGGAAAAGTAGAAACTGCCGGTTTAACATCGGGTATTGTTATTAGTTTAGCCGGCGTTGCCGGGGCGATATCGGCGCCGTTATGGGGAAAGCTTGGACAGCGGCGAGGCTTTTATAATACATTAGTTGTCGGGTTTATGTGCGCAGGTTTTTTCAACGCGCTGCAGTATTTTGCGGATGATATTTACAAGTTCAGCATACTACAGTGTCTGTTCGGTCTGTTTATCGTTGGCGTGTATCCGGCAATCAACACTATTGCCGTAACTTATGCTGATGAGAATTTTAAGGGACGGCTATTTGGCCTCATGACTACTGCCAACCAGCTAGGTTCAATGACGGGGCCGCTTATTGGCGGTGCAGTCAGTTCTTGGCTGGGGATTAGGCCAGTTTTCCTTGTCACCGGTATTCTGCTGATAATACTTGGTGCAGTGTTAGCCGCAAAGAATCGAAACAGCGCTACTGGACGAATAGCAAGGGAATAAGAAACTGGGACCTTTAGCTTAATTTACCACAGACGAGGGTGTTGGGCGGGATATTTCCGTTGACAGCAAAGCAAAGTTCTGTGATAATTAAAACATACCGTCCGGTAGGTTTGTTGGGAGGAGATGTTGGCTTTGACTAAAGATAATATTACAATTACTGCTTTACGCTTGTTTTTGTTAAATGGGTATAAAAATGTATCGCTTGTCGATGTGGCCAAGGCGGCCGGTATCACTAAAGGTGGTATCTATCATTATTTCGACAGTAAAGAGTCCTTACTGCAAGCAGCGATCCATTATTTATTTGAACGGTTTGAAGCAAAGTATGTCGAGCTATTTGGCAGTTCAAGGAGTTTGCAAGCTACCCTAAACACTATTATAGTTGACAGGGAATTTGAAATATTCCTTGAGCGTCTGCTTGATATCGAACCGGGCTGCTACCGCGATAATCACGCCAGCCTTGCCCTTGAGGTAATCCACAGCTTTCCGGGCTTTCAGGAACGACTTGACCGTAATCATCTGAAACTCCTGCGGGAGATAGAGCAGAAGGTTAAGTCAGCCCAGGATAATGGCGAGATTAGAACCGATATTGAGACTCAGACGTTGGCAATACTTATTTTGTCAGTCATGAGCGGCCAAAATACTCTAAGTTTCAGCTTAAATGATTCGAATGTGCGGAGCAAGGTAATGGATAGTCTGTGGTTGCTAATTAAGGCATAGTATACTTAGAGAGTGTGAGATTGTTGCTTTCAGAACATACCGACTGGTAGGTATGTCTTGAGTAAGTTAAACAGCTAGACTTAAGAAAATTTGGGGAGGCAGAGTAAATGAAAGGTTTCAAGTTAAAGTATTGGGCAATCCCAATTGTGCTGATTATTGGATTGCTTGTTTTTTTCAGAAGCGGTGCTTTTTCCAATGAGAAGGCTCAGCCGGGTAACACCGCTGTATATATTAAAGTCAGTGCTGCCCAGTATGTAAATACCGTGCCGCAACTAATGCTTAATGGCAATATTGAAGGTCAAACTTCAGCCGATATCAGTGCCAAAATATCAGGCCGGATTGAACAGGTAATGGTCGTTGAGGGTCAGCAAGTTAAAGCCGGAGATCCGTTGGTAAAGCTTGAGAGTGTTGAGTTGGCTAACTCAGTGCGTACGGCAAGTGATGCAGTAACCAAAGCGCAGGTAAACTATGATTTAGCGCTTACCGATTATAATCGCTACCAAAAGTTATACGGTCAAGGGGCCATTTCACAACAGCAGCTTGATACCGCTCTTGCCAAGCTAAAAATTGCTCAAGCTGACTTATCCAGTGCGTCCTCCAGTTATAGCAGTGCGCAGCAGCAGTATGGCTATGGTGTCATAACGGCGCCTGTTGACGGTGTTGTCGCCAATGTTACTGCAACTGTTGGTCAGGTTGTTTCGCCAGGCGCGGCGCTGATGGTTGTGCAGGATATTAATGCGGTTTATGCTGTAGTCAATATTGAACAAAAGGATTTAGCGCTTGTTAAAGTTGGTCAAAAAGCCGAAGTTACGGTTGATTCGTATGCCGGTAAAGTATTTGAAGGTACTGTTGATCGTATGAATCCTGAAGCGGGTATGGGTAACCGGATGTTTAAGACAAAGATAAAAATTGACAATGCTGATGGCGCGTTAAAAGCCGGTATGTTTGCTAAGGTTCAGCTGGCAACAGGTGATGCGGTGCAGGTTATGACAGTTCCGCAGACGGCTGTTATCCAGAAACAAGGTCTCTATTATGTATTTGTAATAGAAGATGGCAAAGCTGTTCGCCGTCAAGTTGAAATTGGCACAGTAACCGGTGAAACAATCGAGATAAAAGCAGGCATTGAGCCTGGGGTTCAGGTAGCTGTAACTAATGTAAGTCAGCTTAAAGACGGTGAAGCTGTCCGAATTGTAGAGTAGAGGGGATTTGTCATGAAACTTACTGAGATTAGCTTAAAACGCCCGGTATTTGCCACTGTGATGATTCTAGCGCTCGTCGTTTTAGGCTTATTCAGCTACATGACCTTAAATGTGGACGAATATCCGGACGTCGAAATCCCGGTCGTGGCGATTACGGTTGCTTATCCAGGTGCATCGCCGGAACAAGTAGAGTCTAAAGTTACTGAGAAAGTAGAAGAAACAGTCAGCGTTGTTCCTGGAGTAGAGCATATAACATCAAACGTAAAAGAAGGGGTATCAACAACGGTTATCCAGTTTACGATGGAGACTTCTGCAGCGACAGCTGCCCAAGATGTACGCGATAAAGTCGGCCGTATGAAGGGCATGCTTCCCGATGAAGCCGAGGATCCCATTGTTACCCGGTTTGACCCGTCAGAAATGCCAATTGCCTCAATTGCTATTACCGGCGATATTAGTCAGCGTGAGCTGACCATTATTGCCAATGATACCTTAGCTGAACGGCTGAAAGCAATTAGCGGCGTTGCGGCTGTTAATGTTAACGGCGGAGTGGAACGCGAAATTAAAGTAAATATGGACAGTGATAAAATTGCTGCCTACAATCTTACAGTCTCTGAGGTGTTAAACAGCCTGCGCAGTGAAAATATCGAAACGCCGGGCGGTAAAGTAACCGATGGTAAACGTGAGACCAGTCTTCGTTCAGTCGGTAAGCTTGAAACCCCTGAGCAGCTACTCAACCTTCCGGTTGCCCAGCGCAACGGCGTACAGCTGTTTGTTCACAATATTGCCACCGTAGAGGATACTACAAAAGATGTAACTTCGATCACTAAACTCAACGATAAAAATGCTATCGGTTTAGACATTATGAAACAGTCTGGCAGTAATACCGTTGAGGTTGTTAAGAATGTCAAAAAAGAACTGGAAAAGTTAAAAAAAGAGCTGCCGTCCGGTGTTGAAGTAACGATGGTACGGGATAATTCCAAAACCATTGAAGAGTCGATTAATGACGTATTGTTTAACTTAGTAGTAGGGGGGCTGCTGGCTGTAGCAGTCGTATTCCTATTTTTAGGAAATTGGCGAAGCACAGTTATTGCCTCGATTGCGATTCCGACTTCAATCATTACGGCTTTCGCAGCGATGAAAGCAATGGGTTTTACCCTTAACACCATGTCGCTGCTAGGTCTATCGCTGGCTGTTGGCCTGCTGATTGATGATGCCATCGTTGTTATCGAAAATATTGTGCGTCATCTGGAAATGGGCAAGAATAAATACGATGCTGCAGCCGAAGGTACTGCTGAAATTGCGCTGGCTGTCACGGCTACGACTCTGACGCTAGTAGCAGTATTCCTGCCGGTGGGCATGATGACCGGTATTGTAGGTCAGTTCTTTAAGCAGTTCGGTGTAACTGTAGCTGTCAGTGTGTTGGTATCGTTATTTGTGGCCTTTACCCTTACGCCAATGATGTCAGCCAGATATCTAAAAGAGGATCATGGTGAGTCTAATAATAAATTTTATAAAATGTGGGAAAAGTGGAACGGAAAATTTGACTACTGGACTGAGCGATATGGTGAATACCTAGCGTATATCTTAGGTCACCGTAAGAAAGTAATGACGGTAGCCGCTGCGCTTTTTGTAGGCAGTCTGATGTTGGTACCGTTCTTAGGTTCAACCTTTGTACCGGATTCGGATATTGGAGAAATAACAGTTTCGGCAACCGTTGACCCTGGTATGAGCCCGCAGGCAGTCGGAGAAATAGCAGATAATATTTCCCAAATAATCCGTACAGAGCCTGAAGTAAGCATGACTTACAGCACTGCCGATGTAAACGGTATTAACATTTTTGCCAAGCTAACACCGAAATCCGAGCGTAAGGTCAGCGATAATGATGTCATTGCAGACCTCCGGCAAAAACTAAGCGGACTTGCCGGAACTGAGATAAGTGTATCCAAGAAGTCTGGTATATCAAGCGGTAAGCCGGTATCGATTGTTATTCAAGGGAATAACCTTGATACATTGGCTGGGATAGCTGAGCAAGTTGAGCAAATCGTTGCAAGTACGCCGGGAGCTATTGATGTTTCCTCTAGCTTTGAATCCGGCAAACCCGATGTGCAGATTATTGTAAACAGAGATAAGGCTTCCGATCTTGGTGTATCTACCGCCAGTATTGCCAACACTCTGCAGACTATGTTTAACGGCACAATCTTCACTCAGTTTAAAGACGATGATGATTCTTACGATGTACGGCTAGTCTTAGCAGCCGGCAATCGCGAACGATTAACTGATTTAAATAACGTTTATGTGCCAAGCTCCAATCGCGATAAATCAGGCCAAACTCTGATGATTCCGCTCTCGCAGGTTACTGACACGACATACGCTACCAGTCCGACTCAAATCAAGCGCTATGACCGTCAGGAACAAATTACCATTTCAGCTAACTTAAACGGAAAAACGCTCGGCGACTTCAACCAAGAGGTAAATAAAAAGTTAGCAGAAGTTAAGCTGCCGGACGGCTATAAGTTTGTAACAACCGGCCAGTCTCAGCAGATGGCTGACGCCTTTACAGGCATTATCATAGCTCTTGTAATGGCGGTTCTATTCATCTTCTTCGTACTGGCGGCCCAGTTCGAAAGCTTCATTGACCCGTTCGCTATTATGCTGGCTTTGCCGTTAGCGATAATCGGCGCCATCGTCGGCTTGCTCATTGCCGGAAGCGAACTTAGCATGATGTCGCTGATCGGCATTATTATGCTGATGGGTCTGGTAACGAAGAATGCTATCTTGCTTATCGACTTTGCTAAACAGCAAATTGAAAAAGGTGTTGACCGAAACCAAGCGCTTGTCCAAGCGGCAGTTGTCAGGATGCGGCCTATCATGATGACGACGCTGGCCATGATTTTTGGTATGATTCCGCTAGCGCTGGGCATCGGACCGGGTGCAGAAGCCCGAGCTCCGATGGCTCATGCCATTATTGGCGGCTTGGTAACCTCAACAATTTTAACATTGGTGGTTGTACCTGTCGTTTATACAATCCTTGATGATTTACGAAAAAGAAAACTTAAGATTGAAGTAAAAATTCCGGCTTTAGGCAAAGTAAAGCAACAGGAAGCTAACGATTAAATGAAGGGGTCAGGCGGCTTTAAAATAAGTCGAGCCTGGTCCCTTTATTTTATCTAAACTATAAGCCTATACGACAGCCTTATTCTCCTGACACAAGCTCAAATAAGTACGCTTTACAAATTCCGAGGTGTTGACTTATTTAACCAGATGAATCAATAATAGATTGAATGTTATTTTACAAATAGTCCCTGTCCTAAGGAGGCGTTTCATAATGAAAGCAACAGTCATTATTGAAAACTCAGTGCCAATTTCGTCGCCCAAACCGTTCTGTAGCGAGCATGGCTACTCCTTGCTGATTGAGGTTGATTCTGTCAAGATTCTCTTGGACGCTGGGCAATCAGATGCGGTTATGCATAATATGGCCTTGCTCGATGTTGATCCCAATCAGCTAGACGCTGTCATTGTCAGCCACGGCCACTATGACCATACCGGCGGCTTGAAGTCAATATTACAACATCGAAGTAAACCGTTGCCGATATATGGGCATCAAAGCATTTTCCAGAGCCGATTTTCAATCGGCGGCAACCGGCATTATATCGGTATACCTTATAGCAAGGAAGAACTGACAAGTCTCGGCGCCGAATGGAGATTAAGTTCGGAGATTCAGGAAATAACGCCCAAACTGGTCTTTAGCGGCCAAATACCGCGCGAAACGCCTTATGAAACAGGCGACCCTAAATTAGTGATAGCAGATGGCCAATGCGACTGCCAAGATCCAATCTATGACGATACCGCGCTCTATTATTCGTCGGCTAAAGGTCTGGTTGCAATAGCGGGCTGCAGTCATTCTGGTCTTGTTAACACTGTTGAGTATGGGTTGAAAATAATGAAGCAAAAGAAATTTGCCGGTTGGATTGGCGGTACGCATCTGGGGCCGGCCGGCAGTGAACAGCAGGAGAAGACACTAGCTAAGCTTGAGGAATATCAACCGTATTTCATCGCGGCAAGCCATTGCACCGGTTTTTATATTATGGCTGAGCTGCAGCGGCGCTTCGGGTCCCGGTTTATACCGGCATTTACAGGGCAGATTATAGAAATGGATTAACCGAGACTCTCAACTTTCTTAAAAAACTGTTGTATTTACTGGAAGATAGTATATACTATAATTGAGCATATGCTCAATTGGAGCGTGGTCATTATGGCAAGAAAACGTTGTTGTGGATTAGTAGAGCAAGAGCCTCATTGCAGTCGGTTTTTTCCGGAAGGTCAGAGTGTAAACCGTTCGGTTGAACTGTATGTTGAAGAACTGGAGGCTATGCGGTTGAAAGATTGCGAAGGTTTAGAGCAAGTTGAATGCGCAGCAGAGATGGGAGTATCACGCGCCACGTTTCAGCGGATTTTACAATCTGCCCGAGGTAAAGTTACTTCTGCTCTTGTTGAAGGGCAGATAATTATCATTAAGGGAGGAAATTATATGGTTAAGAATCGAGTTTTTGAGTGTCAGGAATGCAGCCATACCTGGGAGGTGCCGCCATGTACCGCGGGTGGTAAACATGGCTATGAAATTCCTTGTCCTAAATGCGGCAGCTTAAAGAAAATTAAAGTTAATGAAGATGGAACCAAGCATGCCTGCGGCGGTCACGGTCACCACGGCCATGGTCACGGCGGCGGCTGCTGCGGCGGGCATTAGAAGGCCGGCCCTCTCGCTAAGCTAACAGGTGAGAGGGTTTTTCTGAGTTGAGAGGAGTGCAGCAATGTACGATATAATTTTATTTGACTTAGACGGGACACTTACTGACCCAAAGATTGGAATAACATCATCAGTCCAGTACGCACTGGCTAAATTCGGCATTAAAGAAGAAAACCTGGATAAGTTGGAACCATTCATTGGCCCGCCGTTAATCAAAGCCTTCATGGAATTTTATAATTTCAGCGAACAAGATGCCCGCCAGGCAATTGAATACTATCGNGATCGGAAGAGC
>JGI24708J26588_10000287_pt1 | contig 40744 bp, 42 predicted proteins | sample BioPla1DNA2_FD_26588 | JGI IMG/M metagenome (IMG submission 26588) | reverse complement strand
AACTAAAGAATCCCTTGATGAAAGTCAGTAAATATGCTATATTATCAAGTGGTGTAATACTACACACGCTTCCGGATGAGAGACAAATGTGCCAATTCGGTTTTGTCCTCAATTGATGGTTGCGGAGGTTAAAAACAAAGAGAGGAGGTGGGCGATATGGCCGTTATTTCGATGAAACAATTATTAGAGGCCGGCGTTCACTTTGGTCATCAGACCCGCAGATGGAATCCGAAAATGGCAGAGTACATTTTCACAGAAAGAAATGGTATTTACATTATTGATCTTCAAAAAACAGTGAAAAAAGTTGATGATGCATACAACTTTATCCGTGATACTGTTGCAAATGGAGACGATGTTTTGTTTGTAGGTACCAAAAAGCAGGCGCAAGAAACCATTAAAGAAGAGGCTGAACGATGTGGTATGTTCTACGTAAATCAGAGATGGTTAGGTGGAATGTTAACCAACTTCAAAACCATCAATTCACGTCTAGCTAGACTAGATGAGATTGAAAAGATGGAAGAAGACGGACTTTTTGACGTTCTACCAAAGAAAGAAGTACTTGAGTTACGTAAAGAACAAGATCGTTTAACGCGTTTTCTAGGTGGTATTAGAGGGATGAAAAAACTCCCTGGTGCTTTATTTATTATTGATCCACGCAAAGAACGCATTGCAGTGGCTGAAGCTCGTAAATTAGGTATCCCAATTGTAGCAGTTGTAGATACAAATTGCGATCCTGATGAGATTGATTACGTTATTCCCGGTAACGACGATGCTATTCGTGCCGTAAAACTTTTAACAAACGCCATGGCAAGTGCCGTAGTCGAGGCAAAAGAAGGTGTTAGCTTCTCAGCCGAAGAGCAAAATAATGAAGGTAAATCCCAGGCTCAGGAAGTTAAAGCTCCGGAATCAAATGTTCAGGAAGCTGACAACAATGCTGAGAATTCCGATGAAGTAAGCGTAAGCTAATAAACTAATTATCTAAAGGGAGTGGGAGTTCGACTCTCGCTCCCTTTTTCACAAATTTAGGAGGGGTTTTATGGCAGAAATTACTGCAGCAATGGTAAAAGAACTTCGTGAAAAAACAGGTGCGGGTATGATGGATTGCAAAAAGGCTTTAGTTGCCAAAGAGGGTGACTTAAGCGCAGCCGTTGATTACTTACGTGAGAAGGGGCTAGCGGCCGCGGCAAAGAAATCCGGTCGTATTGCTGCTGAAGGCGTCGTTGAATCCTATATTCATATGGGCGGGCGCATTGGTGTTTTAGTAGAAGTAAACTGCGAGACCGACTTTGTTGCTAAAACCGATGAATTCCACGAATTAGCAAAAGATATCGCCATGCATATAGCGGCCTCTAGGCCTGAGTATGTTTCCAGAGAAGAAATTCCCGGTGATGTACTGGAGCATGAGCGTTCCATTTATCGGACAATTGCCGAAAATGAAGGAAAGCCTGAGCATATTATTGATAAAATTGTCGAGGGCAGAGTTGATCGTTTTGCAAAAGAAATTTGTTTACTAGATCAACCTTTTGTTAAAGATCCTGACATAACCGTTGAAGAGTTACTTACCGCAAAGGTAGCGAAGATTGGCGAAAAAATTTCTATTCGTCGTTTCGTTCGTTATGAGCGTGGCGAAGGTCTTGAAAAAAGAGATGACGACTTTGCCGCAGAGGTTCAAGCCCAAATGGGACAGTAGGAGGACACCTTTGGTGTTCTCTTTTTTTCGTGTATTAACTTTGTTGGGTATCTTATTACCTTAGTATTAATAAGATAATCTTGAGCTTTACCTTTCGATTAGTGGAGGGTTATTTGGCTTTAAGCAGAATAATTAAAGGAGAGATGTCCATGTCAGTGCCTAAGTATAAACGAGTTCTGTTAAAGCTCAGTGGTGAGGCCTTGGGGGGGCAAGGCTTCGGAATTGATCCTCAAGTAGTGGGGTTGATTGCCGAAGAAATAAAAAAAGTCTTAGTTTTAGGTGTTCAGGTTGCAGTTGTTGTTGGAGGCGGTAATATTTGGCGTGGGGCAATCGGCAGTGCGAAAGGGATGGATCGTACCACTGCCGATTACATGGGTATGTTAGCAACCGTGCTTAATGCATTGGCCTTACAAGATGCTTTAGAAGATCGCGGAGTGCCCACTAGGGTGCAAACAGCCATAGAAATGAGGCAGATTGCCGAACCCTATATACGTAGAAGGGCTGTTAGACATTTAGAAAAAGGTAGGATAGTGATTTTCGCTTCCGGAACAGGTAATCCTTATTTTTCAACTGATACTACCGCGGCTTTACGTGCATTAGAAATTGAGGCAGAAGTACTTCTCATGGCTAAGCTGGGGGTTGACGGTGTATATGATTCGGATCCTCGGTTAAACGTCGATGCCACGCGTTACGAAAGCATTAGTTACTTAGACGTCTTAAGTCAGAATCTCGGGGTAATGGACTCAACGGCAACATCTTTGTGCATGGACAATGATATTCCCATAATAGTCTTTGATTTTAATGAAAAGGGAAGCATTTTGAAGACGATATGTGGAGAAAAAATCGGTACAATTGTAGGAGGCGAAACAAGTGACTGATCAAATTATGAAAAATGGTAGAAAAGAAATGGCAGAGGTTATTGAGGCAACAACTAAATCTTTCGCTGGTATTCGAACGGGTAGGGCAAATCCCGGTCTATTAGATCGAGTTGTGGTTTCCTATTACGGTACACCTACACCTTTGAATCAAATGGCAAGTATTAGTGTTCCGGAACCTCGTTTGTTGGTTATTACTCCCTGGGATAAAAGTGCAATTAAAGACGTGGAAAAAGCGATTCTTGTAGCTGATTTAGGTTTGGTGCCAACAAATGACGGTACTGTCATACGCATAGCAATTCCCGCTCTCACCGAAGAGAGAAGAAAAGAACTAGTCCGTTTAGTGCGCAATGACGCGGAAGAATTTAGAATCCGGATTCGCAATATTAGACGTGATTTAAATGACGCCGTAAAACTATTGGAAAAAGAAAGTGAAATTTCCGAAGATCAATCCCATCGTGTTCAAGAGAAGATTCAAAAACAAACCGACGAATTCATCGCCGAAATAGATAAACTTTTAGAGGTGAAAGAAACGGAGATCATGGAAGTTTGAGTACGAGCCACGATTTGATCATGAATGATTGGGATTTTCTAATAGGCTACCCCTTGGAGAAAGCAAAAACACTTTTAATGGAAGAAGGGGAGGAGTTTACCCTCAAAACCACTTCCGCTCCGGGGAAACAATTCAATCTTGATGAGGCTCACGTTGTAGCTGTCAGACAAGGTGAGCTGTTGGAGATTATTTGCGCTTGTCCTGATTGGACGGTAGGAGGAACAGATGGGCAAAAATAAAGGTGGTAACGTTCCGAAGCATGTGGCCATTATCATGGATGGAAACGGACGATGGGCTCGTAAAAGGGTCATGCCTCGCTTTATGGGGCATCGTCAAGGTGTAAAGGCTTTAAAANCAGCTGTTAGATATGCTTCAAATCAGGGTATTGCTACTTTAACTGTTTATGCCTTTAGTACTGAGAATTGGCAACGTCCGCAAGAAGAGGTCACTTTTCTTCTTGATTTGATGAATAAGACCTTTGTTCAGGAAATTGATGAATTATTCAGGGAAAATGTTCGGATAGTTTTAGTTGGTGATCGTGAAAGTGTCTCACCGGAGATTTTAGAAGTTTGGGATAGTGCGGAGAAACGNACTGCTGAAAATACCGGTTTGACTCTCAACGTAGCTTTCAATTACGGTGCACGTCAAGAGTTGGTTAAGGCAACACAGCTTATAGCAGAGAAGGTGCTTACCGGCGAGATGAATTTAGGGGACATAACCTCTGATTGCATTTCGGAGAGTTTATATACTGCACACAGCCCAGATCCTGATTTGATAATACGGACAGGGGGAGAAATGAGGTTAAGTAACTTTTTACTATGGCAAGCTGCCTATAGTGAAATCGTTGTTATGGATGTCTTATGGCCTGATTTCAATGAGAAACACTTTTCGCATGCATTAGATGAATATAGCCAGAGAGAACGCCGATTCGGTAAAGTTCCGGTGAAGGAGTAGACTTACGCATATGTTTGTTCAAAGAGTAATTACAGCAGTTATTGGAATACCTATTTTATTATTCGGACTATANTTTGGTGGAATTTTATGGAGTTTAATAGTGTTTTGTTTAGTTGCTGTGGGTCTTTTAGAATACGCTCGCATGGGTGGTTCGGGGTTATATTTAGATTACCTGCTTGTGTCCGGACTATCTTTTTTCTTTCTCACATATGGTAAGTTAGATGGAACCCACCTATTACTATGGCTAGTGTTTCAACTGTTTTACTATATGCTTCGCGCTTCTTTTAGTGGAATGCATAACTTTTCATCTGCATTTAACATCCTAGGTGTGCTTTACGTTGCTGTTCCTTTTAGTTTTTTGGTTATTGTGAGGGAACAATACGGCTTATTATGGACGGTTTTTGGAGTGGTTGTTACTTGGTTGACTGATACAGGGGCATATTTTGGAGGTTTGCGCTACGGAAAAAGGAAATTGGCTGTTAAAATTAGTCCTAAAAAGACGATTGAAGGGTCAATCTCCGGTCTTGTGGTTTCGTTAGTAGGTAGCATTATTTTTGCCTTGATCTTTGGTCAATCGGTTTTTAAACTTGCACTAATGGCTTTGGTATTATCACTAAGTGCCCAGTTGGGTGATTTGGTTGAATCGGCGTTAAAGCGCGAACGGGCAGTAAAAGACAGTGGTTCCATATTGCCTGGTCATGGAGGTATTCTTGATCGCTTCGATTCATTAGCATTCGTCTTTCCTATGCTCTTTACTTTACTTTATTTTCTGACCTAATACCCCATGATCCCAAAGGGGTGCTGGTATTGTGGCAAATTTTCTTTAGTATAATAGCGTTTTTGGGGATTATGTTTGTCTTTAAGTTTCTTTTCCCATTTTTGGCCCCATTTTTTCTTGGTTTATTTTTTGCTTTAGTGTTTGATTTACCCCTAAGTTATTTAGAGGGACGGGGTTGGTCCCGTAATATTTGCTCCTTAGTTTTAGTGATTGCCTCGTTCTTATCTTTTCCCGTCATAATTATTTTTGTATTGATAGGATTGTGGCAAGAATTACAGGGGTTTCCGGGTTTAGGTCAGCTCGAATGCTGGTCTAAGTTTGTTGAGCCTTTACCGCTTTTCAGTCTACAACTTAATCAGATGAATTTTACCGGATTGCTGGTGATGATATTCAGGTGGGCTTTGGCCATACCTGATCTTTTATTGATCTGGTTTTTAACGGCAATTTGTACTTACTTTCTTTGTAGAGATAAAGATTTCTTTACGCGCCTAATTGTACAAAGGCTTTTGTGCAATCATAAGTCGAAGTTCTTTCAGCTCTATCATAAGACCACGGGCGCACTATGGCATCTCTTGCGTGTTCAATTTCTTTTTATGACCATAACTACAATAATGAGTGTTATTTTTTTTGTATTATTAGAAGTACCGTATGGTTTACTTCTAGGTTTGCTTGTGGGTACTTTTGATATTTTACCAATTTTAGGACCGGGTTTGATTTATCTAGCGCTAAGTCTTTTCTACATTTGGTCCAGAAAATTTGCTCAAGGAATAGCAATTCTTTTTGCTTATCTGATATTATTAACAGTAAGGCAGTGGAGTGAACCAAGTTTGATTAGCAATAAATTAGGATTACATCCTTTATTTGCCCTCTTAGGCGTGTATATGGGATTTAAAATCTGGGGACTTTTCGGGGCAATTCTTGGTCCGATTATCTTGGTTTTTATAAAAACATTTACTGAAATATTCGAATTAGCTTAGGATTTATAAGAAGGGGTTTTTTTATGTTAAATGTAGTTATCTTAGGATCTACCGGTTCCATCGGTACTCAAACGTTAGATGTTATTAGGCATCTTCCCGGCTTTAAAGTGTTAGGTTTAGCCGCTGGATCTAATCATGAACTTTTAGGAAAACAGATTGCAGAGTTTAAGCCCAAATTTGCTTGCATAGCCCTGGCTGAAAGGGCACAAGCTTTAAGCGAAGACTATTCCATTCCTGTAAGTAGCGATTCTGAGGGTCTTGTGGATATGGTAACAGATCCCGCATGTGATCTTGTCGTGGTCTCGGTAGTGGGTGCAATGGGTCTTAGACCAACTCTCGCAGCGTTGGAAGCCGGTAAGAAAGTTGCCATAGCAAACAAAGAGACTTTGGTAGCAGGCGGGCACTTAATTATGAAGTATCAATCTCAGATAATTCCCATAGACTCAGAACATAGTGCTTTGTGGCATTGTTTTCACGGTCGTGACCACAAAGATGTGGCAAGAATTATCTTAACCGCCTCCGGCGGTCCTTTTAGGAATTTTAAAGGTTCCTTAGACGATGTAAGCATAGAGCAGGCTTTAGCCCATCCCCGTTGGGATATGGGGGGCAAAATAAGCATTGATTCAGCAACACTTATGAACAAAGGGCTAGAGGTGATCGAGGCTCATTGGCTTTTTGACTTTCCATACACCCATATTGATGTTGTTGTTCATCCCGAAAGCATTGTCCATTCAATGATCCAGCTCAATGATGGTTCGCTAATCGCCCATCTGGGCACGGCTGACATGCGATTACCCATTCAATATGCTTTAACATATCCCGATGTTTTAAAATCGCCCGTTGAGCAACTGGACCTAACTCAAGCCGGAACACTAACATTTGAGCCGGTTGATCATGCTCGTTTTCCTAGCCTAAACTTAGCTTACGAGGCAGGCAAATCAGGTGGTGAACAGCCAATTGCGCTAAATGCAGCAAACGAAGAAGCAGTCGGTGCTTTTATGAAAGGCAAGTTAAAGTTCACTAAAATTCCGCAAATAGTTGAAAGTGTAATGGGTAAATTTCAAGGTAAATCTTTTCCCGATTTAGAGCAAATACTAGCCATTGATGGTGAAGCGCGCGAACGGGCAAAGGCTATCATTGGGTAGAGAGGGTGGTAGAGTTGTTAACTTTAATTGCATTTATCGTGGTTTTTGGAACGATAGTATTCTTTCATGAGTTAGGTCACTTTACAGTAGCGAAATTAGCGGGAATACGCGTATATGAATTTGCATTGGGATTCGGACCGGCGTTTCTTAGCAAGAAATGGGGAGATACGAAGTATTCTATCAGGGCTTTACCCCTAGGCGGCTTTGTTAAAATGGCGGGAATGGACGAACCGGAGGAGCCTAGTGATGAGGTTCCAGATGATGACCAAGGTAGTTTTCAAAACAAAAGTATTGGTTGGAGATTAGGCACCATTGCAGCGGGCCCACTCATGAACTTTGTCTTGGCCATTGTTTTATTTGTCATTTATTTCATGCTAGTGGCTGTACCACCAACTATTGGTTTCGTAGAACAGGGCACTCCGGGAGAATTAGCAGGTTTCATGCCAGGTGATAGTTTTGTTACTGTTAATGGCGTGGAAGCTACAACTTCAGAAGAGATTATCGAGATGATTCAGGCCTCAGCCAATCAAGAGATGGAGATTGTAGTAAAACGGGAAAGACAGTTATTAACAATATTTGTAACTCCTGAAGAAAGTGATGGAGTGGGTAGAATTGGGATTGGCATAGATTCAAAACCTAGATATCCTTTTTTCACAAGTTTAAAAGCGGGAGTGGTCCAGACCAAGAATTTTACTTTTCAACTGATTGGCGATCTAAGTCGGATGATAACGGGTAAACAAAAGGCAGAGATTTCAGGGCCCATTGGCATTGTTCAAATTGTTGGGGAAACTGCGAGGCAAGGTTTGCCGAATCTTATGATCCTAGCCATACTGCTAAACATCAATTTAGGCCTACTTAATCTATTGCCCATTCCTGTTTTAGACGGTGGATGGATAGTGATCTTGTTAGTTGAGGCTGTTAGAGGTAAACCCTTACCGGCTGAAGCAAAAGGAATTGCGCAATTTATTGGATTAGCACTATTAGTTCTTTTAATGTTATTTGCCACGTTTAAAGATGTGGTTCGTTTAAATCTATTTTCTTAGAAAGGTGAGTATTGTGCGAAAAGAAACTCGCCAGGTTGACGTAGGTGATGTCAAAGTCGGGGGAGGAGCCCCCATTGTTATACAGTCAATGACTAATACAGATACAAAGGATGTGGCATCAACTTTAGAGCAAATCGAGGCTTTGGCCGCAGCAGGCTGCGAAATAGTACGGGTTGCCGTTGTGGACCAGAAGGCCTCTGAAACACTGGCTACTTTAGTAAAGCATAGTTCGGTACCTTTGGTAGCTGATATTCACTTTGATCATCGTTTGGCGTTAACGGCTTTAAATGGCGGCATTAGCAAATTGCGACTTAATCCCGGAAATATCGGTTCTGAAGCGAAAGTTCGGGAGGTTGTAAAAGCCGCTCAAGAACGAAGTGTCCCCATTAGAATAGGAGTAAACTCCGGCTCTATTGCAGGTTCCATATTGGAAAAGTATGGACGTACCGCAACAGGTATGGTGGAAAGTGCGTTGGAGCACATTGCAATTTTCGAGAAATTAAACTTTCATGATATTGTTGTTTCTCTAAAAGCTACCGACATCGATTTAACTGTACAAGCCTATGAGGAGCTGAGTTCAAGAGTGAATTATCCTCTTCATTTAGGGATCACCGAGTCGGGTACAAAGTGGTTCGGAACGATAAAATCCGCTGCCGGATTGGGTGCNCTCCTATCTAGAGGACTAGGTGATACACTGCGTGTTTCTCTAACTGCAGATCCCGTTGAAGAAGTGAAAGTGGGCTGGGCGATNTTATCTGCCATGGGACTAAGGCAGCGAGGCCCTTTGTTTATTTCATGCCCCACTTGTGGTAGAACAGAAATAGATTTGGAAGGAATTGCAGCTGAGGTCGAGAAACGTTTAAGTGATTACCCATTACCNATTACGATCGCGATTATGGGTTGTGTTGTAAATGGTCCGGGAGAAGCGAGTCATGCAGACTTGGGTATTACAGGCGGTAATGGTGTTGGGCTTGTTTTTCGCCATGGTAAAATTTTACGAAAAGTTGCAGAAGATGAGTTGGTTGATGCATTAGTTGCGGAAGCCAATAATCTACTTGCAGAAAGATAAGGAGATCAGTTATGTTAATGTCACAAATATACTCTCCGACGCTGAGAGAGACCCCTGCAGAAGCAGAAATTGTCAGTCATCAACTCATGTTAAGGGCCGGTTTGCTACGTCGTTCGGCAACGGGCATTTATTCATATTTGCCCCTTGGACTGCGAGTAATCCGTAAAATAGAACAGATTATCCGCGAAGAACTGAATGCCATTGGCAGCCAAGAGGTTCTTCTGCCCATTGTTCAACCGGCAGAATTATGGCATGAAACCGGACGTTGGGATGACTACGGACCGGAGATGTTTAAACTCAAAGATCGCAATGGACGACAATTTTCGCTAGGACCTACCCATGAAGAAATCATTACAGCCTTGATTCGTTCAGAGGTTCGTTCATACAGACAATTACCCTTATCTTTATATCAGATTCAAAATAAATATCGTGATGAAATTAGACCAAGATTCGGGCTAATGCGTGGTCGCGAATTTATAATGAAAGANATGTATTCTTTTCATCGCAATGAAGAAGATTTGGACAAAACTTATTGGGATGCATATCATGCCTACGAAAGAATATTTAGTCGCTGCGGGTTAGAAACTCGTGCGGTGGAGGCCGACTCCGGTGCCATTGGCGGCGATGTAACCCACGAATTTATGGTGTTAGCCGATGCAGGTGAAGATCTTGTACTTTATTGTGATTCATGTTCTTATGCTGCCAATGCCGAGCGTGCCGAAGGTGTTCCGGTAGATAACGGGAATATTCCTGAGAATAAAATGAATAAACTAGCAGAAGAAGCCACACCACAAGCGAGTACCATTGACCAAATCAGCGAATTTCTAAATGTTAAATCCAGTGAAATAATAAAAACCTTAATTTATCTTGCCGACGGCAAGCCTATTGCCGCTTTAGTTCGGGGCGATCATAATATTAATGAAATAAAATTGCAAAAGATGCTTCGGTGCGAAAGTTTGGAGCTTGCAGACGATGAGACTATCTTTAATGTTACCGGCGCCCGGGTGGGCTTTGCAGGTCCTGTGGGTTTAAAAATACCCATTTACGCGGATTACGCAATAAGCACAGTGATAAACGCAGTGGTAGGCGCTAATAAGGATGACTATCATTTGTGTAATGTTAACCTTAACAGGGATTTTGAAGTGGCTAAATTTGGCGACCTTAGGGCAACCGAAGCAGGTGATCCTTGTCCTCGCTGCTCAGGAACTTTAGTCGGTGCTAGGGGTATTGAAGTTGGGCAAGTGTTTAAATTGGGAACGAAATATTCCCGTTCTCTAAATGCCACCTTCTTAGAGGAAAATGGTAAGGAGACACCTTTTGTAATGGGCTGTTATGGCATAGGTGTAGGTCGAACCGCTGCAGCGGTAATAGAAAAAAGCTACGATGAAGACGGCATTATCTGGCCCTTGAGCATTGCACCTTATCAGGTAATCGTGGTTCCCGTGAGCATGAAGGATGAAAAACAAGCCGAAGCCGCCAGGAATATTTACAAAGAATTGGAAGCCGCCGGCATCGAGGTTGTTCTTGATGATAGGGATGAACGGCCGGGGGTAAAATTTAAAGACGCTGATTTAATCGGTTTTCCATTACGCATTACCATTGGCTCTAAGTCGCTGGAAAAAGGCGAAATGGAACTAGTAATCCGCAAGACTAAAGAAAAGCTCAGTATACCAATTGAAGATATTGCTCAAAAAGTTTTACAGCTAATAAAGGAGGCTTAGCGTTGAAGGTTGCGGCCATTGTTCCGGCATATAATGAAGAACATACTGTGGGATCAGTGCTTCAAGTTTTACTAAATTGCTCTTTGATTGATGAAGTTATTGTAGTCAGTGATGGTTCGAAGGATGGAACTGTTGGGGTCGTAAAANAATATCCTGTGCGTATTATTGAGCTCCCGGAAAACATGGGCAAAGGCGGTGCAATGAAAGCCGGGGCTAAATCTACGGATTGTGATGTTTTGCTTTTTGTAGATGCTGATCTGGTCGGTTTAACAACGGATCATTTTAGGCTCCTTCTAGAGCCTGTNTTAAGTAATAAAACTGTCATGAGTGTGGGTATATTTTATGAAGGGCGCCGCTCAACAGACTTGGCCCAGAAAATTGCACCATCATTATCAGGACAACGGGCCGTATTGAAGGATTTCTTTGATTCGGTTCCCAAACTTGAAAAAAGCAGGTATGGAGTGGAAGTTGCCCTAACTCAATTTGCAGAGCGTAGCGGCGTTAATATAATTCATGTGCCATTGCCTGCCCTGTCACAAGTGACAAAAGAAGAAAAACTAGGTTTATTCCATGGTTTGTTTTGTCGCATTAAAATGTACTNGGATATAGTGAGATCGCTAAGACTTTAAATTTTGGAGGTGATTTTGTGCCTTCTCATTTCATAAAACCTCAGGAACCTTGCATATTAGCAGGGTTTCATACTGATCCGCTCTTTGAGAAGCAGGAGGTTCTCGAAATAGGTGTGAATCCCGAACGCAAAGAGTGGACCTTTGTATTGAATGGTACTAGACAAGGAAGTCCAGAATTATGGAAAGAACTCGCTGAGGCCATAAAGGCAAGAGTACCGGAAGTTTCAAGCGTAATCTTTTCTTGGGACGGCGAAGAAGAACAGAATGCAGTGGATTCGGATGCGGCATATTTAGAAAGGGCAATAAAACAAATAAACAAAAAGCAATTTGAAAGCCCGCATCCACCAAAACCGGCTACAAACGGATGGAATAGAAATCAAGGTTCCAATGGTAGACGTCGACAACTTTTACAGAATAATATTAACGGTGAATCAACGCCCATTATTGACTTGCAAGAAGAAGAAAGAAATGTTGTTATCAATGGTGAAGTTACTGCTTTTAATTCTCGCCTTACCCGAACCGGCAAGACTTTAATAATGTTTGATGTCTATGATGGAACGGATACGCTAAGTTGTAAGGCTTTCCTGGACCAACCGGAAGAACTCGGCATAAAAAAGGGAAAATGGGTGAAAGTAAGGGGTAATTTACAGTTTCAGTCCTTCGATAATCAACTTTCCCTCATGGTTCAAGGTTTCACATTTGTCGACTCTCCACCCACACTACAAGATGATGCGCCCACTAAAAGGGTAGAACTCCATCTCCACACAAAGATGAGTGGTTTAGACGGTACAATCGATGTGGAACAAGTGGTGGAATTAGCCGCTTCATTAGGACATGACGCGGTGGCAATAACAGATCATGGTGTTATACAAGCATTCCCCAACGCCTATTGGGCCGGAAAGAAACACGGTGTTAAGATCATTTATGGTGTTGAAGGTTACTTAGTAGATGAAAATGATATTAAAGGGCGTTCATATCACATTGTCATCTTAGCTAAAAACCAAACTGGGTTAAAAAATCTATATAAGCTTGTATCTTTCTCCCATCTTGATTATTTTTACCGTAATCCTCGAATTACACGTAGTCTCTTAGAGAAACACAGGGAAGGACTAATCATTGGTTCTGCTTGCGAAGCAGGCGAGCTTTACCAAGCTATTTTGACTAATGATCCGCACGCAGTCGAAATTGCTAAATTCTACGATTACCTAGAAATTCAACCCTTAAAAAATAACGAATTTTTAATAGGGACAACCCATGTGCAATCTTTAGATGATTTAGCCAATGTAAATAAGAAAATAGTGCAGATAGGAGAACAGCTTAATATACCGGTGGTAGCCACGGGAGATGTCCACTTTTTAAGACAAGAAGACAGTTTCGTGCGAACAATTCTCCTTGCAGGTCATGGATTTGAAGATGCGGAGAGGCAAGCACCTTTATTTTATCGCACAACTAAAGAAATGATCGAAGAATTTCCCTATCTTAATGACGAAAAAGTACAGGAAATAGTTGTGGATAATACTCGGCTCATCGCTGACCGGATTGAACATGTGGTTCCTGTGCCTGAAGGGTTACATCCACCACACCTTCCCAACGCTGAAAAAGATCTTGAAGATATGGCGTATGAAAATGCATGGAGACTTTACGGTAATCCTTTGCCGGAGATTGTTGATGCAAGAATAAAACGCGAATTAAAGGCAATCATTGGTAATGGTTATGCATCCCTATATTTAATTGCGCACAAATTGGTTAAAAAATCTTTGGATGATGGTTATTTAGTGGGCTCTCGCGGTTCTGTGGGATCATCCTTTGTGGCCACAATGTGCGATATAACAGAAGTAAACCCATTACCTCCTCATTATGTTTGCCCNAATTGTTTTTGGTCGCAGTTTTTTACCGAGGGCGAAATCGGCTCCGGTGTGGATCTTGATCCTAAGAATTGCCCGGAATGTGATACGATGCTAAATCGCTTAGGTTTTGAAATTCCTTTTGAAGTTTTTATGGGTTTTCACGGGGATAAAGTACCTGACATCGATTTAAACTTTAGCGGGGAATACCAAGCGGCAATCCACGCTTTTACAGAAGAGCTTTTCGGCTCAGAACAGGTTTTCAGAGCGGGCACAATCGGAACATTAGCTGACAAGACCGCATACGGTTATGTAATGAAATACCTAGAATCAGTTAATCAGACTAGAAGAAACGCAGAAGTAAATAGGCTAGTCAGTAAATTAACGGGCGTTCGCCGCACAACAGGGCAGCACCCAGGGGGAATGGTAGTAGTTCCACCTGATAAGGACATTCATGATTTTACACCAATACAATATCCGGCGAATGATTCGAAAAGTGGGATTATAACCACCCACTTTGAATATCATGCTCTAGATGACAGTTTGGTCAAACTTGATATTCTCGGACATGATGATCCCACAATGCTTAAATATTTAGAAGACCAGACAGGTGTTTCCGTTTTAGGAATACCTCTAGACGATTCTGATACAATGGCGATCTTTTCATCGTTAGATAGCTTAGGTGTTACCGAAGAGCAAATAGGTACCCCGGTGGGCACTTTAGGTGTCCCCGAATTTGGCACCCGCTTTGTTCGCCAAATGTTGATCGATACGAGACCGCAACAGTTTAGTGATCTGGTGCGAATAAGTGGTCTCTCCCATGGTACGAATGTCTGGACTAATAATGCCCAGGATCTGATAAGGCAGAAGATAACGGATCTAAGTAACGTGATTGCCACAAGGGATGACATAATGTCATATTTAATGCTTAAAAGCGTGGAGGCGGGCGATGCGTTTAGAATAATGGAACAGGTAAGAAGGGGACGAGGTCTAGATGAGAAAGATGTGGCTATATTAGTAGAGCACTCTGTACCCGACTGGTATATTGAGTCTTGCAATAAGATTAGTTACATGTTTCCTAAAGCCCACGCCGTTGCTTATGTAATGATGTCGTTTAGAATAGCCTATTTTAAGGTTCATTATCCTTTACATTTTTACGCGGCTCTGTTTTCTTTGCGNTCTGGAGAGTTTGATGCCCAATTGGTTATTCAGGGGGAAAGAGTTGTGCGTGCCGAGATGGAGAATATTAACAATAAGGGAAATGACGCCACACCGAAGGAACGTTCAACTGTTACCCAGTTGGAAATTGTGCTTGAGGCTATGGCCAGGGGAATAAGATTTCTGCCNGTTGATCTATATAAATCATCGGACAGCTTCTTTCTGATTGAAGNTAATGCTTTGCGAGCACCGTTTTCATCTTTACAGGGTGTTGGGGTTAATGCTGCTTCATCCATTGTCGCGTCAAGAAACGGTGAACCATATAAATCCATCGAAGATTTGCGAAAGCGATCCGGAGTAACTAAAACCGTCATTGAGACATTACGCTTGCACGGAGCACTTGAAGGCCTTTCAGAAACTAATCAATTGACATTGTTCTAAGTTTTATGATATAATTACATTCATTAAAAGAATGACTGACGGGGAGAGTGGGGCGTTTACCCACTCTTTTGACGTATGAATGGATTAAAAGCACTTAGGAAAGGGGTTAATAGCAACCCATGAGTAAGAGAAACATAGAAGAATTGGTTGGTAAATGGGTGGAAGAAATAGTTGAGTCAAGTGAAATTGAGCTGGTTGATGTTGAATATGTAAAAGAACAAAGTGGATGGATACTTAGGGTGTTTTTAGATAAGCCTGGCGGCATTGATTTAGATGATTGTAGCCGGGTCAGTGAGGAATTAGATGAAAAACTAGACCAAGAGGACCCTATCCCTGGGGCATATTCTCTTGAAGTTTCTTCACCGGGCTTAGAAAGACCGCTGAAGAAAGCCTCAGATTACCAACGTTTCGCCGGAAAATTGGCGAATATTAATACGTATAAAGGTATTCATGGAAGAAAGCGTTTCAAAGGTCTTTTAAAAGGTCTTGACGGAAATGATAATATTTTATTAGAGTGGGAAGGGGAAACGATTAAAATTCCCCTAGAATTGATAGCCAAAGCAAATTTGGCTGTGGATTTCTAAAACAGGGGGCCATAAAGTCATGAATGTAGAGTTGATTAGCGCTTTAACGGAGTTAGAAAAAGAACGGGGAATTTCAAAGGACGTGCTTATAGAGGCTATTGAAACTGCAATAGTTTCTGCGTTTAAAAAGAACTATGGAACTAGTTCTTCTTCCAGCGTTCGTGTGGAATTTAATCAAAATACAGGGGCGATAAATGTCTTCTCCCGACGGGAAGTTGTGGATGAAATCGAAGATCCCACTTCTGAGATAGAACTGGAAGAAGCAAAAGAAATCGATATTAATTACGATATAGGCGACGTTATAGAAGAGGAAGTAACTCCCGCGGATTTTGGAAGGATTGCGGCGCAAACGGCTAAGCAAGTGGTTATACAAAAGATTAGAGAAGCCGAACGTTCTAATGTCTATGATGCGTACTCTAATCGGGAAGGTGATGTTGTTTCCGGAACGGTGCAACGGGCTGATCATCGCCAGGTAATAGTTGATCTAGGTGACGTTGAAGCGGTTTTGCCATTAGGTGAACAAATCCCCGGCGAACAATATGGGCAGCATGGTAGGTTACGCTTTTATATTAATGAGGTTCGTCAAAGTAGCAAAGGTCCACAGGTGTTCTTATCCAGAACGCACCCGGGTTTATTAAAGGCCTTATTTGAATTCGAAGTTCCTGAGATTCAAAGCGGTGAAGTGGAGATCAAATCTGTTGCCCGTGAGGCAGGTAATAGATCTAAAATTGCCGTTTATAGTAGAGATGATAATATTGATCCCATCGGGGCATGTGTCGGCTCGAGGGGGTCAAGAGTTCAATCGGTAGTTTCGGAACTTGGGAATGAAAGAATTGATATTGTTGAATGGGTTCCCGACACAGGTGAATTTATAAAAAATGCACTTAGTCCGGCCAAGGTGATTTATGTTCGGATTGATGAAGAAGAAAAAGTTGCCTACACAGTTGTACCCAACGATCAACTTTCGTTAGCCATCGGTAAAGCCGGGCAAAATGCACGTTTAGCTGCACGCCTTACCGGTTGGAGAATTGATATTAAAGATGAAGAACAAGCTAGGGAATTTTTCGATGAGTTAGAGTTAATTACCGAAGAAGAAACTCCGGATGAATTAGACCAAGTTGAAACTGTTGAAGAAACAGCCGAAGAACCTGAATCCGTTGAGCTTGTCGCCGAAAAGGAATCAGAAGTTAAAGAAAAACCCGTGATCCAGGAGATTAGCGAGGAAGATATAGCCAGCTTGACCAACGTGGTTAAAAGAAAGAGTTGGCAAGAGCGTTTTGGTGTTATAGACGAGTCTGAGGGTGAGCAAGAGGAAGCGGAACCGGTGGAATCCGGTTCTGAAGATAAGCAGGAGACTGATAAGACTAAGAAGAAGAAAGAAATGGTTATAACCGATTTATCGCAATTAGACTCAATTGATTTCAAATTCGATGGTAAGAAATAGGTGATAGCTAATGCGAAAAAGGCATGTTCCAATGCGCACTTGTGTCGGTTGTCGTTCGTCTTTACCCAAAAAGGAGTTAATTCGTGTAGTGCGCGATCCCGATGGCAAAGTTGAACTCGATCTTACGGGTAAACGTTCCGGACGGGGAGTTTATGTATGTCCCAATGAAGAGTGTTTGGATACTGCAGTAAAGGAAAAGCAATTAGAGCGCGCTTTAGCCACCAAGATTAGCCCCCAGTTGTTGATGGAACTTAAAAGGGTTTTACATGAACAAGATATATAATTATTTAGGACTTGCACAACGTGCGGGTCAAATTGTAAGCGGTGAACAGGCTGTATTGATCGGGGTTAATAGGCGCAAAATAAAATTATTACTTATTGCCGAAGATGCATCCAAGAACACCTTTAACAAGTTTAAGTCACTGGCTCATAATCACAATATAAAGTATCTAATCTATGGTGATAAAGCGTCAATAGGTCAAGCGATTGGTAAATCACCGAGGACTGTTTTAGGTATTTTGGACAACAATTTTGCCAACGTGATTCAGACTCNAATTTTAGAGTCAGTGCAGGAAAAAATTAGGAGTGATGCTGATGACGAAAATGAGAATCTATGAGTTGGCTAAAGAATTAGATGTTGAAAGCAAGATTCTTGTTGAATTTTTAGGGGAGCTCGGGGCAGACGTAACAAGCCATATGAGCTCAATAGACTCGGACATAGCCGTAATGGTTCGGGAACATTTTGAGGGTTTGCAGGAGGACGTTGAAATAGATAGTGAAGTGGAGCAAGCTGTGGCGAAAGTAGAAAAGATCAAAAAACGAGATAAGACAGAAAAAGAACCTAAGTCTACTCAACCACACAAAGAGAAGAAAAGGACCAGAGGTACCCAATCAAGGGATAAATCGGAGACCAAAAAAATCTCTGTGCCCGAAAACATCTCCGTTAACGATCTCGCCCAGAAATTTGGCGTTGGTGGAACAGAGGTAATAAAAGAACTTATGAAAATAGGTGTAATGGCTTCACTAAGCCAAACTATAGATTATGATATAGCTTCTATTATTGCCGCGGAATTTGGCATTGAAGTAACAGAAGAACAAGATTTGGCTGAAGAGATTTTTTCAGTAGCATGCGATGACAATCCCGATTTACAACAAGTGCGCCCACCTGTTGTTACGATTATGGGCCATGTTGACCACGGAAAGACAACCCTGCTCGATTCTATTCGAAAAACAAAGGTAACTGCCACCGAAGCAGGGGGAATTACCCAACACATCGGTGCTTACCAAATTGAATATAACGAAAAGCCGATTACTTTCTTAGATACCCCCGGTCACGAGGCATTTACTGCTATGCGCTCGAGGGGGGCCAGCGTAACGGACGTCGCAGTATTGGTAGTTGCTGCAAATGACGGGGTTATGCCCCAGACAGTGGAAGCTATTAATCATGCTAAGGCCGCCAAGGTTCCCATTATTATTGCCATTAATAAAACGGATCTCCAAGCCGCCAATCCTGATCGTGTAAAGCAAGAGTTAACAGAACACGAATTGGTTGTGGAAGAGTGGGGTGGAGATACTATAGCTGTTAATGTTTCCGCTTTGCAAGGCGAAGGCATTGATGATCTGTTGGAGATGATTCTCTTGGTTGCTGAGGTAGAAGATTTAACGGCGAACCCTGATTGTCCCGCAAGGGGTAATGTGATTGACGCCCAATTGGATAAGGGACGGGGACCCGTTGCCACAGTCTTGATTTCTTCGGGAACTTTACGTGTAGGCGATGCTTTTGCCGTCGGTAATGTGTGTGGTAAAGTAAGGGCACTGATGAATGATCAAGGGGAGTCCATTAAAGAAGCGGGTCCATCTACTCCTGTGGAAGTTTTGGGTATTAGTGGGGTACCTTCAGCGGGCGATTCATTTGTGGTAGTTAAAGATGAACAGACCGCTCGTCAAGTGGCCGCCATCCAACAAGAGAAACAGCGCGACAAAGACTTGAGTCGATTTAATCGCGTTACTTTAGATGATTTATTCCAGAAGATTCAAGATGGCGAAGTTAAAGAATTAAACCTTGTTATCAAAGCTGACGTGCAGGGTTCTGCCGAAGCTGTGCGAGCTTCACTTGAAAAACTATCCACAGATGAAGTACGAGTAAAAGTAATTCACCAAGGGGTTGGTGCCGTTTCCGAATCTGACGTGCTTTTGGCTGCAGCCTCCGATGCGGTTATTATAGGTTTCAATGTACGTCCCGAACCAAATGCTATGAAGGCCGCCGAACGTGATGGCGTTGACATTCGTGTTTATCGAATAATCTACCAACTTTTGGATGATGTTAAAGCGGCAATGGCCGGTTTACTAGATCCTGAATTTAAAGAAAAAGTTCTGGGTCGCGCCGAGACCCGCCAGGTCTTTAAAGTACCGGGTGGCGTCATTGCAGGTAGTTACGTATTAGATGGAAAAATCACAAGAGCAGCTGAAGTGCGAGTTCTTAGAGATAGCGTCATCGTTCACGAAGGTAAAATTTCATCTCTAAAGCGCTTTAAAGATGACGTAAGGGAAGTAGCGCAAGGTTATGAGTGTGGAATTGGCGTTGAAAGGTTTAATGATATTAAAGAGGGAGACATATTAGAAGCGTTTACCATGATAAAGGTGGAACGTACTCTCTAGAGGTGATAAATAATGAGTAGTAGATATAAAAGGATTGCTGAAGAAGTTAAGCGAGAAATAAGTGCTATCGTGGCTAAGGAAGTAAAGGATCCGCGTTTGGGCATGATTAGTATTACAGATGTTGATGTTTCCCGCGACTTATCCATAGCTAAAGTTTACTTTAGCATGCTAGGTTCAGAAGAAGAAAGGGAAATAACATTAGAGGGTCTAAATCGGGCAAGGGGCTTTATACGTTCCGAATTAGCCAAGCGTCTACAGCTGAGACATACACCTGAAATAAAATTCCTGTTCGATGGCTCTCTGGAGCAAGGAGCAAAAATGGATGCTTTGCTCAAGAGTCTAAAACAAGATTCTACTAAGGAAGAATAGAAATGATGAATACTCTCGGGGAAGTTGCACAATTTTTGCGCGAACATGATGATTATATCATTGTGGGTCACGAAAATCCGGATCCGGATAGTATAGGATCCATGTTGGGTTTATACTACGGATTGGTACAGATGAATAAAAGATGTCGTATGGTTAGTGCCGATCCTATACCTAAAACTTTAACATGGACAGGTCTAGAGTTAATTGAGCATATTCCGGAGGGAATTGATGCACAAGATCGATGTGTAATTGTATTAGACTGTGAACCCGGAAGAACCGGCACAATTGCACCGGAAGTGCAAAAAGCTAAATTCTTAGTCAACCTCGATCACCATCGAAGAGATAGGGGAATCGGTCACATAGTCTACGTCAATCCCGATGAAGCCGCAACAAGCACTATCGTTTATCACCTATTGGGTGAGCTCGGCGTTGAACTAAATCTTCAGATAGCCACGCCTTTGTACGGGGGTATCGTGGGAGATACTGGCGGTTTTCGTCACGCCAATACCAGCGCCGAGATTTTGGCTATAGCAGGTAAACTTTTGGAGTACAAGGTTAACCCAGCCACAGTTGCAAGGGAAATTTTCTCTTCTTATTCTTTAAACTATCTCAGAATGTTAGGATATGCCCTTTCAAAGTTGGAAACGGCATTGAATGGACGATTGGTGTGGTTAGCACTTACTTATGAGGATTTTCTTAAGTTCGATGTTTCGCCGGAAGAGGCCGATCAATTTATTTCTTATGTTCGCATGCTAAAAACCGCCGAAATTTCTATGATCTTTAGAGAAACAGCGCCAAATCAAATTCGTTTAGGGTTACGGGCATATCAAATTGATATTCAGAAATTGGCCTCAAGCTTTGGTGGCGGTGGCCATAAGTTAGCCTCAGGGGCCCGGTTTGAGGGCGAACTGCAAACCATAATTGATAGGGTTGTCGAAGCGGCTAAGAACTATTTGATAACAGGAGAAATCAATGAACGGAATAGTTAATGTTTTAAAACCACCGGGTATGAGTTCTCATCAGGTGGTTAGTTTTCTTAGAAAACAATTAAAAACTAGGCGAATTGGGCACACAGGTACTTTAGATCCCGGGGCTAGCGGAGTGTTACCCTTGGTTGTTGGTAATGCGACGCGTATATCGTCTTATATAACCGAACACGAAAAAACGTATGTAGCGGAATTGACTTTAGGAATAACCACCACAAGCCAAGATGCCGCGGGTGCAACGGTTGATTTGCGTACAGACTTTGCAATTTCACCATTGGATTTGGCCGATGCCATGGGTTCATTCTTAGGAAATGTTTCGCAAATACCGCCCATGGCCTCCGCGGTGCGTGTCGATGGAAAGCGCTTATATGAGCTAGAACGCAAGGGAATAAGTATCGAAAGAAAGCCCCGTGATATCCAGATTTACGCGATGAATATTATTAAAATTTGGAACGAAGACGAGGAGGATCTTAGTTTTGGCACTAGGGTCCTATTTAAGGTTGTCTGTTCCAAGGGGACTTATATCCGTACACTGTGCCATGATATCGGCGAAAAACTTGGCGTAGGTGCACATATGTCTTACTTAGCGCGTACAAAGAGCGGTCCCTTCTCCATAGATAAGGCATTTACATTAGAGGAGATCCAAAAATTAGTTGAATTACAGAATTACGGATTTTTATTACCTATGGAAACAGGTTTACCCGACTGGGTTAAGGTAAAGGTTAATCCGCTAGTAGAAGAACGTATTAGCCACGGTAATTTTATATTACCCGAACACATTCTTGATGTACCTTCCGCCTTGACTGTTGGAGACGACGTCTTGCTGATGAGTATTGACGGCGAAGTACTAGCCTTAGCGGAAATAAAGAAATCTGATCAATTGATTTGTCAGCCATTCCGGGTTTTCAAGCGGAAGGAGCGAGGCTAGTTAAATGCATGAAGTAAATTGGATAAATAAGACGACAAGTGCGAAGCGCACAGTGGCACTAGGAACATTTGACGGTGTTCACTTAGGCCACCAATTCCTCTTAAAAACAGCGGTTGAGCATAGTGACAAAGAATGTTCCAGCTGTGTGTTTACATTCGAACGGCCCCCTGAACAGTACTTTAAGGGAACTTCTCAGTTACTAACTACATTCGAACGCAAGATAGAGCTAATTCTAGCATCGGGTATCGAAGAAGTGGCTTGGGTTCCGTTTGAAGAAAGTATTTTATCTTTAAGTGCCGAGGACTTCGTAAAAAATATTTTAATAGATAGTCTCCATGCAAAGGAGGTTATTTGTGGGTTTAATTTTCGTTTCGGTAAAGATAGGCGCGGCGATATTGAGTTTTTGCGAAATATGGCGAAGGAACATGGCTTTACTGTTACTGTTGTTAAACCTATTCAGAATATTTGTGGAGAAGCAATAAGCAGCACACTAATACGTGAATCGCTCAAGAAAGGCGATCTTAGTAAAGCATCAAAACACTTAGGATATTACGTAAGTTACACGGGAGATGTGGAATATGGGGCGGGGCGTGGTAGAAGTTTGGGTTTTCCCACTGCAAATCTAAGAATAAGTCCCGATTTGATTTTACCCGGTGAAGGCGTTTATTTGACTTGGTGCATTGTTCCCGGCATGGGCGGCGTACCATCTGTGACCTCCATAGGGACAAACCCCACGTTTTCCGGTGAATCGCGAACAGTTGAGAGTTTCATTTTGGATTTTAATGCAGATTTATATAATGAAAAGCTAGAAGTTCAATTTTTGGACAGGTTAAGGGATATTATTCGTTACGAAAGTCCCGATGATCTTAAGAAACAAATTAAACTGGACGTTGCTAAGGCACGGGATTTGCTAAATAGATTTCATTTACAAGATGGAAGAGTTGTGCTAAAATAGCATATGTAATCCCTTTTCTAGGAAATTCGTTTCTCCGTCGATTTTCTTGGGAAGTGGTGTCACGTGAATAAATTTACGTGTAAAAACATTTTGGAGGTGACTTTTTTGATTTCACAAGAATCAAAGGCACAAATTATTGAAAAGTTTAGTCGGCATGAAGGCGATACCGGTTCACCTGAGGTACAGATCGCAATTTTGAGCGAAAGAATTCGTGAACTAACTACTCATCTTAAGGTACACAAAAATGATCATCATTCCCGTAGAGGTCTATATAAGATGATTGGGCAAAGACGTGGTCTTTTAAACTACCTCATGAAGAAAGACATTGAACGTTACCGTAGTCTAATTGAGGAACTAGGTCTACGTAGATAATTTATTGAGCGGGTAACACCCGCTCTTTTTTGAATTAGCTTAAGGATGGAAATTTCGGCTATACTAAGAGTAAAGTCTAATGAATTAAAATGGAGGTTAAAATATGTTAACCGAGCTTCGCATGGAACTAGGGGGACGACCTTTAGTTCTGGAATTTGGTGGTTTAGCTAAACAGGCAAACGGTTCCGTCTTAGTACGATATGGCGAAACTGTTGTTTTGGCAACTGCAACGATGAGCAAAGAGCCAAGAGCCGGCATTGATTTTTTCCCGCTGTTGGTTGATTATGAAGAACGAATGTATTCAGTTGGGAAAATTCCGGGGGGATGGGGTAGAAGAGAAGGTCGCCCAAGTGAGGAAGCGATCTTATCCGCTCGCATGATAGATCGTCCGCTTAGACCTTTATTTCCGGATGGATTTAGAAATGATGTTCAGGTAGTTACTACTGTAATGTCAGTGGATAAGAACAATTCCCCTACCATTGCAGCTTTAGTCGGTGCAAGTGCAGCATTGCACATATCGAGCATTCCGTTTTCCGGTCCTGTAGCCGGGGTAAAAGTCGGCTTGGTCGATGGTGAGTTTATTATTAATCCAACTTTGGATCAACAGGCAGAATCTTCACTTGATTTAACTGTTGCCGGTACAGTAGATGCGGTTATGATGGTAGAAGCCGCTGCAGATGAAGTATCTGAAAGCACTGCATTGGAAGCGATTAATTTTGCCCATGAAACTATTAAAGAAATTTGCAAACTTCAAGAAGATGCAAGAAACCAACTAGGACTTGAAAAACGTGATGTTGTCATTTTCGAGCCCGATGCTGAAATTGCAGATTGGGTTCGGGAACAAGCATACGAGCAACTAAAATCTTCTATGCTCACAAGTGACAAGCTTGAAAGGGAACAAAAAATCGATGACTTGCAAGCAAGCATTGAAGCAACTTACGCCGAGCAATTTGGTGAAGAAAAATATGAAGAAGATGCCAAAACCCTCAACATTGTTTTTGACAATCTACTTAAAGAAGAGGTCAGACGTTCTATTACTAAGGATAAGTTGCGACCGGACGGGCGTAAACCTGATGAAATCCGTCCAATAAGCAGTGCCGTAGGAATCTTGCCAAGAGTACACGGTACCGGTCTGTTTACTAGGGGTCAGACCCAAGTAATGACGGCATTAACCTTAGGTTTAAAATCAGATGAACAAATGCTTGATAACCTTACTAATGAAGAGAGTAAGCGCTATATTCATCACTATAATTTCCCATCTTATAGTGTTGGCGAAGTACGACCTATGAGGGGTCCTGGGCGTAGAGAGATTGGCCACGGGGCACTCGCGGAACGCGCATTATTACCGGTTGTGCCTAAAGAAGAAGAATTTCCGTATACCTTGCGTTTGGTTTCTGAAGTACTTGAATCAAATGGTTCTTCCTCCATGGCGAGCATATGCGGAAGCACCCTTAGTTTGATGGATGCCGGTGTGCCTATTAAGCGTCCGGTTGCGGGTATTGCCATGGGATTAATGATGATGGATGATGATTTTACCATCCTAACGGATATCCAAGGTCTCGAGGATGCTTTAGGTGATATGGACTTCAAGGTTGCAGGCACTTCCGATGGTATTACCGCCTTACAAATGGATATTAAAATTGGCGGTGTAACTGAAGAGATCATGACCCAAGCATTGGAACAGGCTCGTCAAGGTAGATTGTTTATCTTGGATAAAATGGCTGAGGCCATTAGTGAACCCCGAGCTGAGCTTTCGCCATATGCGCCGCGAATCATTACCATGGAGATTCCCGTGGATAAGATTCGAGACGTAATTGGACCCGGTGGAAAGATCATTCGCAGCATTATTGACGAAACCGGAGTTGCCATAGATATTGAAGACGATGGAAGAGTGTATATAGCGTCCACTGATGGTGCAGGCGGTGAAAATGCCCAGAGATTAATCGAACGTTATGTGAAGGATGTTGAAGTCGGCGAAACATATATGGGTGTCGTCAAAAGAATTATGAACTTTGGTGCTTTCGTCGAGGTCCTTCCTGGCAAAGAAGGTTTGGTGCATATTTCACAGCTAGCTCGCGAGCGGGTTAATAAAGTTGAAGATATTGTCAACATTGGCGATGAAGTACTGGTAAAGGTTATAGAAATTGATCGTCAAGGTAGAATAAATCTTTCTCGCAAAGAGGCATTACCTCCTGAGGAGGAATCCTAAAAAGTGCAGCGAAGAATTTAGTAGATGTAAAGAGCAGGTATGAAAACTAACCTGCTTTTTTGTTTTCTAAAAGAAGGGGGTCACAACATGTCAATCCTCGTGATGTATGCTCACTCTTGCGAAATTCAGGTAGGCCTTAGTTGTGGGCCCATTTTTGAGACTTGTTTCTTTACCCTTGAATCTGATAATAAAGGATGTTTGCAGAAAACAATAGAAGGTTGGATTGAAAGTGCTTTGCCTAAAGAAAGCGAGCTAGAATTAATTGTAATTAATGAAAGTAATTCAAAGGGTATCGTTGAAGAAGCTGATTCCCTTTGCATAGCCACATCTCTGGGAAAAAGGTTTGGAACACAGGTCTTTGTCGTGAAAGCAACTAATGTGAGTGAATATAACCCAAAGGCATTGATCACCGGTACGCCTGCAATAAATCGCGGCTACAATGGTGATATTTTTATATTTGAATATCTTGCTAGACAACAGAGCAAAAAGCTAAACAAACCTATGGAAAATGCAAATTTTATCGTGGCTAATTTAGATAAGGAAATTCACATAGGTGCACTTTCCGGGGGTAAAGTAATAGATATGATTTCAAGTGAAAATGAAGGTCCGTTTAGCGAAACACAAAGCGGTGGTATTCCTTTTGGTCAGCTATTAGACCTTTGTCAGACCCTTGGAAATGAAGAAAAAGCCTTACGCATTATTAGCGAAAAAAGTGGCTTAAGGGGTTATTTAAATCCTTGTGATTTTACTAATATCTGGTCTTCAGTTAATGAAGCGGTCATTTTAGTGCGAAGTGCATTTGCTTATCAAATAGCAAAAGAAATCGGTGCTTTTTCAGCGGTTCTAAAAGGGAACATTGATGCAATTGTTTTATCAGGTGAATTAGCTAAAAACACTATTTTTGTGAAGGATTTAGTTCAGAGGATTTATTTTCTTGGGGATATAGTTATTGTGCCTGGCAACTATGGATTAATTGCTCTGTTAGAAGAGGCTAAATCAATCTTAAAAGAACGAATAAATAGTTAAGGAGAGTGTGATCATGGGTTTTACGAAACTAAAAAGTGAGTTACGAAATAAGGCTCCGCTTAAGTTGGCTGTCGCGTGGGGTGTTGACTACGCAGTTCTCCGGGCTTGTAGAGATGCCTTAGATCTTGCTTTTATAAAAGAAGCGGTTATTACAGGACCGGAAAATGAAATAAGGGAAATTGCTGTACAAAATCAACTTGATCTCAATGGCTTTACTCTTCTTGATTCCCATTCACCGGCTGAGGCGGCCAATAAAGCTGTTTATTTAGTTAAAGAAAATCGTTGTGACCTTTTGATGAAAGGTCATTTAAACACAAGTGTACTTTTGCGTGCGGTTTTAAATAAAGAATCCGGCCTACGCACTCTGGGGTTACTTAGTCACGTGGCATTGATTGAATTACCACAACCCCGCCTAGCATTACTGACTGATGCCGCGATGAATATTAAACCGGATCTCGGGCAGAAGGCTCAAATCTTAGATAATGCCATTGATTTTGCTTGGTCGATAGGTCTTGATAATCCTAAAGTAGCGGTTTTAACATCGGTTGAAACTGTGAATCCCCAGATGCAAGATACATTAGATGCAGCGGCTTTGTCTTTAATGGCTAAACGAAAGCAGTTTAGAAAAAACGCAATCGTTGATGGTCCTTTGGCCTTTGATAATGCCTATTCTAAAGAAGCCGCTAATCTTAAAGATATAGATAGTCCTGTAGCCGGAGAAGCCGATATTTTTATGGTTCCTGAAATTACTGCAGGCAACATTTTGTATAAAGCCTTTGCTTATGCAAGTGGATTTTTAACGGCAGGTATAATAGTGGGCGCCGCATGTCCCATTGTTTTGACCTCCCGTTCAGACAGCCACGATAGTAAACTAAATGCTATTGCCGTGGCTTGTCGCTCTTTAAAAAGATAACGGAGGTGTCTTTATGCAACACCTTATCTTAGTGATAAATCCCGGTTCGACCAGCACCAAAATGGCACTCTATAAAGATGATACTGAGTTCAAGTCAACTAGTGTACAACACAGCCGTGAAGAATTGGCTCTTCTTGAGTCTTTTCAGGATCAGAGAGATTTCCGTGAATCATTAATTATGGATTGGCTAAATAGTGAAGGCATATCTTTGGGCGACCTTACTGCAATCGCCGCTAGGGGTGGTTTTTTAGTACCTCTTCCCGGAGGTACTTATGGGATAAATGCAAAGATGGTAGACCATTTAGAACAGGGTGTCTTCGGGAAACATGCCACAAATCTTGCGGCGCCCATTGCTTTTGATTTAAGTTCTTCACTTGGCATTCCTTCTTATATTGTGGATCCCGTGGTAGTAGATGAGTTAATGCCTGAGGCAAGAATCAGTGGTGTACCGGGCATAGAAAGACAAAGCATATTTCATGCACTCAATCACAAGGCGAGCGCCAAAAAGACTGCTAAGATTTTAGGGAGACCATATGAAGAATTGAACTTGATTGTGGCACATTTAGGCGGTGGTATCTCCATTGCCGCTCATGGCAAAGGTAAAGTTATAGACGTAAATAACGCCCTAAGCGGTGAAGGTCCCATGTCTCCTGAAAGGGCAGGCAGCTTACCGACAAAGTCTTTTATAGAATACTATTTTGAATATGGTGGATCTAAAGAAGAGTTATTAAAAATGCTTACTGCACACTCGGGGTTAGTGGCGCACTTGGAAACAAATGATCTAAGGGTGATAAAGAAAAAAATAAAAAACGGCGATGGGCATGCACACTTCGTTTTTGAAGCAATGTGTTATCAGATCGCCAAAGAGGTCGGAAGGATCGCAACTGTGCTAAGGGGTATAGTTGATCAGATAGTATTAACCGGTGGGTTAGCGTATTCTGATGAATTAATAGCTTATTTACACGATAGAATTGGTTTTATTGCTCCCATAACTGTTTTACCCGGTGAAAATGAACTAGAAGCATTGGCATTAGGTGTATTCAACGTTTTAATGGGTTTAGAAGAGGTCCGTGAATATACCATGTAATGCCGGTGGAAGGGGATGAGTGGATGAAGGGCAAAGTCATTGTTGATCAAGAACGCTGTAAAGAATGTAGTTTGTGTATCTTAGCATGCCCGCATGACGTTTTAAGAATTTCTAAAGAGATTAATTTTAAAGGTTATCACCCCGTAGAGGTTTATGCCCCAGAAAAATGTACCGGTTGTACTTTGTGTGCAGTGATATGTCCTGATTTAGCGTTAATAATTAAAAGGCAAAAACCCGAAAGGAAGTGATCTTATGGCAAGAAAGCTTATGAGAGGGAATGATGCTTTAGCCGAGGCGGCCATTTTAGCGGGATGTAAAGCATTTTTTGGTTATCCGATTACACCCCAAAACGAAATTCCCGCATATATGGCTGATCAACTACCCTTACGGGGAGGGGTATATTTACAAGCGGAGAGTGAAGTATCTGCCATAAATATGGTCTATGGTGCTGCCGGTGCCGGTGCCAGAGTTATGACCTCATCATCTAGCCCGGGAATTAGCCTCAAACAAGAAGGCATTTCTTATATCGCCGCAGCCGAACTACCTTGTGTTATCGTTAACGTGATGCGTTGCGGTCCGGGATTGGGCGGTATCCACCCAAGCCAAGGCGATTACTTTCAAGCTGTTAAAGGTGGAGGACATGGTGATTATAAATTGATTGTTTTGGCCCCCGGAAGTGTACAGGAAATGGCTGATTTAACTATTCTTGCCTTTGACTTGGCTGATAAATGGCGTAATCCGGTAATGATTCTAGCTGACGGTATTTTAGGACAAATGATGGAGCCGGTGGTATTTGAAGAGGATTTAAAGATCAATCAAGTGGAAAAGCCCTGGGCAACAACTGGTGCCATAGGTCGTAAACCCAACATTATCAACACGTTGGATATTGTTCCCGAGTCTTTGGAACAAAAAAACATTGCCCTTTTGACCAAATATGATGAAATACGCAAGCAAGAAGTACGTTGGCAGGAGATTCATACAGAAGATGCCGATCTAATTTTAGTGGCTTACGGTACTTCCGCGAGGGTTGCCCGTTCAGCAATGGAAGAGGCGCGTAAGAAAGGCTTAAAGGTTGGTCTGTTTAGACCCATATCGCTTTATCCATTTCCTGAAGGAGAAATATCAAGATTAGCTAGCTCGAAAACTGAGTTCTTAACTATAGAAATGAGTTCGGGTCAAATGGTCGAGGATGTTCGATTGGCAGTTAACGGCAAATGTCCGGTACATTTCACCAACCGTTTAGGCGGTATGGTCCCCACGGTTGAGGATATTTTAGAAAAAATTGAGGAGATTTACGAAGGGAGCGATCATTAGTGGACATAGTTTTTCAGCGACCCGAATCTATGACTGGCGAACAGATGCATTATTGTCCCGGATGCACCCATGGGATTATTCATCGTTTAGTAGGTGAAGCCATCGATGATCTAGACATTAGAGAACAGACTATTGGAATTGCCAGTGTGGGTTGTTCAGTATTTGCTTACGACTATTTTAATTGTGATATGCAACAGGCTTCACACGGTCGCGCACCTGCGGTAGCAACCGGCATAAAAAGAGTTCTGCCTGATAAAATGGTTTTTGCATATCAAGGCGATGGAGATCTAGCTTCTATTGGTATGGCCGAAATTGTTCACGCCGCTGCTAGAAGCGAAAATATAACAGTGATTTTTGTTAACAATGCAATTTATGGTATGACCAGCGGACAAATGGCCCCTACGACTTTAATCGGTCAAAAGACCACAACAACACCGAGGGGGAGAACAGTTTCGGAAGCGGGTTACCCCATAAAAATGTGCGAGCTTCTCGCAACCCTAGATGGGGTAACTTACCTAGAAAGGGTCTCTAGTCATGATGCAAAACACATTTTGCAGGCAAAACGGGCGATAAAAAAAGCTTTTGAAATACAACAGGGAGGTAAGGGCTTCGCCATGGTGGAAGTACTTTCAACCTGTTCGGTAAATTGGGGTATGACTCCCATAGAAAGCATGGATTGGCTGGCCGATAATATGATTCCTTATTATCCCTTGGGTGTCTTTAAAGACGTTTCAGTGGAGGAGGGTGTCTGATATGTCCGAAATAATTGTTGCCGGATTCGGTGGTCAGGGCGTTTTGCTCTTAGGGCAACTTATCGCGTACGGTGGAATGCTAGAAGATAAAGAAGTTACTTGGTTTCCCGCTTATGGACCGGAACAAAGAGGTGGAACCTGCAATTGCTCCGTGGTTGTAAGTAAGGAAGAAATAGGTTCACCCGTTGTAAGTAAACCAACTTCTGTAATTGCCATGAATACGCCCTCCATAGAAAGGTTTGAAAATGATATAGTACCCCATGGGTTGTTAGTATATAATTCTTCCCTTAGCGAAATTAAANCTGACCGCAGTGATCTAAGAATCATCGCGGTACCGGCTAACGAAATCGCGGATAAATTGGGCAGTAGCCGAGTTGCCAACATGGTGCTCTTAGGGGCATTCATCGAGGCCACAGGGATCGTAGAGTCCACTAGCATTGAGGCATCCTTAAAGATTGTAATCTCNGAGAGAAATCATCATTTAATCCCCTTAAACATGCAAGCTTTAAAGGAAGGTCGGGCATACCAATAGTAAAAGATAAAAGGGGTTATTTTTTATGGAATGTTCTTGTAAATGGGGTACGGTAAAAACCGTTCGGAACTTTCGAGGTAGACAAGAATTGACCGTATTAATTGATGGTAATCTAGAAGATGCTATCAATTATCCCGAAATGGTAGGTGTATGCCAGTTTGGAGATGAGGTTTTATTAAATACAACAGCAAAACAGTTACACCTTGGAACAGGAGGCTGGCACTACGTTCTTGCCATTTATGGACGAGAACGTAGTTTTTTTGANGAAGGGCATATTATGAAGTTGAGATATACGCCTGTGCAAGGAAAGGTTCTCAGTGTGGAAGAGCCTGCCAGTCCATATCATGAAATAATGAAAACGGTAAATGAAATAGATGGTTTACCCGTGGCGGTGGGTGGGCTGCACAGCATGTTAGCTCCATTCGTTTGGACGATAAAAGGCAGTAATGAAACATGCAAAATAGTTTATTTAATGAGTGATGGGGCTTGCCTTCCAATAGGTTTTAGCAAGATTGTCAATCTATTAAAAAGCCGGGGATTACTTCACAAGACGATAACTTTTGGCCATGCGTTCGGAGGCGATTTCGAGGCAATCAATGTTTATAGTGCACTTTTAGCGGCTAAACATGTTGCTAAAGCCGATGTTGTAATCATAACAATGGGGCCCGGAATCGTTGGCACCGGAACATCTTGGGGTACAACAGCCATTGAACAGGGCTTTTTTTTAAATGCCATATCCCATTTAAAGGGTAGACCTATTTTAATTCCGCGGTTAAGCGAAGGTGATAGTAGGGTGAGACACCAAGGCTTAAGCCATCATCTTAAAACAATTTTACAGTTTGTGGTTGATTTTCCAATCACTTTCCCCTTACCGCAGATGTTTAAAAACCACGCAGAGTATAAGGAGCAAGTTGCCCATTTAAACCAAAAGATCAGCTGGGAAAATACCCGTGATGCCTTTAGCGATCTGTCTTTTTCCGGTTTGCCCTTAAGCACAATGGGGAGGAGTTTATATGAGGATGAACTGTTTTTTCATGGTGTTGTTGCCTCCGCACTTAACACATTAAGGATCTTAAGAGATGGGAGATAAAAGCTTTGGCAAAGTTTTTTGGAGATTTGCACATTCATATTGGGAGAACATCCAAAGGTAAACCCGTTAAAATCACGGCATCACCGAAATTAACCTTAGAGAATATCTGCAAAGTTGCATTGGAGCAGAAAGGTTTAGATCTTGTTGGTATAGTTGATGCTGCCTGTAGCGGTGTACTGGAAGATTTAGAATCACTAATAAACAGCAAACGGCTAGAAGAGCTTTCCGGAGGTGGCTGTAGCTTCGACGGATTAATAGTGTTCTTAGGTAGTGAGGTGGAACTTGCGCTCCGCGAAAATGGAAAAGAGGCACATTTTCTTGCATATTTTCCTGATTTGGAAAGCACAAAACGATATGCCAAAGCCATAGAACCATGGGTTACTAACTCCGGTCTTTCAACTCAAAGGCTAAGACTTTCTCCAGATGAATGGGTAGAAATCGTAGATAAAAGCGAAGGTGTGGTGGTAGCAGCTCACGCTTTCACGCCACATAAGGGAGTCTACGGAAATTGTGTCACNAAATTATCAGATATGTTTAAAGAACCATATAAAATCAGTGGTTTAGAACTAGGTTTAAGTGCAGATACCGAGATGGCCCTAAGAATTAGCGATACCCACAACTATCCATATTTATCAAATTCAGATGCCCACTCCCTCGATCGAATTGCTAGGGAATTCACCACCTACGAGCTATCTACCTTAGATTTTCACACTTGGAAAACAACGTTAAATACAAGTATCGTGTCTAATCATGGTCTTGAGCCTCTATTGGGAAAGTACTATAGAAGTTTTTGTAAAAAATGCGGTACCTTAGCTTCTCAAAATGGACCGCTCTATGTTTGCCCAACATGTGACGTTGAAATGACAAGGGGAGTTTGGGACAGAATTATGGAGATTGAAGATGCCACGATTCATGGGGTCACAAGGCCTCCTTATATTCCCCATGTTCCGTTATTTATGTTACCGAGCATAGGACCGAGAACCTATGAACGAATGTTAAAGGTTTTAGGTACAGAAATCGACATTTTGTATAATCTGCCTTTAGAAGAAATTAATTCTCAGATGGGTTCGCAAATCATGGAGTTGGTAAGTGCCGTTCGTAAAGGTCAATTGAGGATCATACCCGGCGGAGGAGGAAATTATGGTAAGGTAACGAAATCTAAAAAGAGGTGAGTTGATGACAAGTGTGATATTAGTTAGGCACGGAGAAACGGTTTGGAACCTTGAACAACGATATCAAGGTCAACTTGATAGTCCCTTATCTAAACAGGGGATTATCCAAACGGAGCAGGTTGCTAAAGCCCTAAGCAAACGAGTTATTGATGTCATTTATTGTAGCGATCTATTGCGAGCGCGAAAGACTGCGGAGAAGATCGGCGAGTATCACAATCTAGTGCCTTATTCTGATTCTCGTCTGCGCGAAATAAAGTTTGGAGTTTGGGAGGGCTTGACACGCGCCGAAGTTATGGAAAAATATAATGATATTTATAAGGCCCGTTTTGAAGATGGCCTCAATATTAGGGTTCCCGGCGGGGAACTCCCGGGAGAATTATTAGAGCGTTTCGCAGGTTTTTTAGAGGAGAAGATCAGCAAACACCAAAATCAAACCATAGTGATAGTTTCCCATGGTGCCGCATTGCGGGTAATTATTGCCTCTCTTTTGCATATACCTTTAGAAAAATCATATTGCTTGCGCCAGAATAATACCGGGATATCAGAACTAAAATTTGTCAATAATGATTCTGGTTGCTCGTGGGAAGCAGTTACAATTAACTGTACCAGTCATCTGATTTAGGAATTAAAGGACAAGTTTTTGCATATTTCCCTTAAATTAGACATAAAGTTTCTTAACATCTAGTTTAGAGGGGTGATCCACGTGTTCTTAGTCGGAAATTTTGGAGAATTGCTCGCAGATTATTTCTACAAGCATTTGCCGTTATACCTTGCACTTATATTNTTATTTGTTGTAGGTTTAGGATTTGGTGCAGTAACAACTGAGAAGTTGTCGCCTTTGCAAAAGGAAGACCTAATAAACTACATCACAAATGTTTATTCGTCCATTATTGCAGAAGAACAACCTATCCTACAAAAAGTCGAGATCTTTTACCAGAGTGTAATGGATAACGTTATTAAAACCACCGGGTTCATCTTTCTTTTAGGTTTGACAGTGGTTGGAGCCCCGTTAATTCTCGCTATAGTTTTTGTTAGGGGCTTTGTACTTGGTTTCACAGTGGGTTTTTTGGTTCGCGAAACCATGGTAAAGGGATTAGTGTTTTCCAGTGTCTCTATTTTACCACATAATATTTTGGCAGTGCCAGCCATTATTTTGGCGGCGGGGGCTGCATTATCTTTTTCGGCAACGGCTTTTAAAACCCTTATGGGAGTATCAAAAGATAGTGTTTATGGTCAGTTTATTAGTACAACATTTTTATCTGTTTGTAGTGGGATACTTTTGGTGTTCTCAGCATTGGTAGAGACCTATTTAACTCCGGTTCTGGTACAGCTCACTAATGTTTTGTTTGGTTAAGAGGAGGAATAATTTGGACAATTCCCGGATTCTCGATGAATACCAATCGTTTCTTCAAATAGAAAAGGGACTAGCTGAGAATAGTGTTCGGGCCTATTTGAGTGATCTTTTACATTTCAAGGAGTTTTTAAAGAAGAATAAATTAACTTTCTTTACTGTACAGAAGGAGAATATAGCTCACTACCTTGAAGAACTTGAACGATCTGCTTTTGCGCCCCGCAGTCGGGCTCGTAAAACAGCCTCCCTAAGGGGCCTTTACGAATACATGCTTGAAGAAGAGCTTCTCGAAGTAAACCCTTGCGCTTACCTAAACTCTCCTAAACTTCCGAAAAATCTTCCGGAAATTCTCAGCGAACAAGAGGTATTGTCTTTAATTAATGCTCCAACCTTGGACAAACCCACCGGATATCGCGATCGCGCCATGCTTGAAGTTCTGTATGGGGCAGGTCTTCGAGTATCTGAGCTTGTTGGTTTGAATGTTGGAGACATAGATCAGCTTGGTTTTGTACGGTGCTTGGGAAAGGGAGATAAGGAACGAATAATCCCCATAGGTGAACATGCTCTTAAGGCCACGGAAAAGTATCTGAATTATGCAAGGCCGCGTTTAGTAAAAACCCCCCGGGAGCTGGCTCTTTTCTTAAATTCAAGGGGGACAAGGCTTACACGTCAAGGGTTTTGGAAAATCTTGAAAAAACTATCCGTGGCCGCCGGGATTAAGCAAGAGGTTTCGCCCCATGTGCTACGACATTCTTTCGCGACACATTTACTAAGGCACGGCGCCGACTTACGTTCGGTGCAGGAAATGCTTGGACATGCAGACTTATCTACCACGCAGATTTATANGCATTTAGATAAACGGCAATTGAGGGATACTTATGCAAAGACACATCCTAGGGCTATAAAGGAGGAGTAGGCATGAAACGAATTGTGGCAATTGTATTAGATAGTGTTGGAGTCGGGGAGTTGCCAGATGCTCATCTCTACGGAGATGAAGGAAGTAATACTTTAGGTAATGTTGCCACGGCTACCGGGGGACTCAATATGCCGATTTCCGGTGACCTGGGATTAGGCAATATAATTCCAATTTTAGGTGTACCAAGAAATGAAAAACCACGTGGCGCTTGGGGCAAAATGAGTGAAGTTTCTAAGGGTAAAGATACAACAACAGGTCATTGGGAAATTGCAGGTTTAAATCTAGATTCGCCTTTTCCAACTTATCCCCATGGCTTTCCGGAAGAGGTAATCTCNGAATTTGAACAACGCATAGGCAGAAAAATTATTGGAAATTACGCGGCTTCGGGCACAGTGATAATTGAGGAGCTGGGAGAAGAACATTTAAAGACAGGTTTTCCCATAGTNTACACTTCTGCCGATAGTGTGTTTCAAGTGGCTGCTCACGAAGAAGTGGTTCCACTTGAACAACTATATGAATGGTGTGAAATCGCTAGGGAAATTCTCCAAGGAAAACATGCAGTAGGTAGGGTTATTGCAAGACCCTTTATTGGTGAAATTGGTTCTTTTGTACGAACATCAAATCGTTATGATTATAGTTTGCTCCCGTTTAAACCAACAGTTTTGGATGCCTTAATGGATGCACACATTAATGTTTTTGGTGTGGGTAAAATCTCTGATATTTTCGGCGGTCAGGGTATTGCCGAATCGTATCCTACAAAAAGCAATGATGAGGGTATTGATGTTATCTTGGAATTACTGGCATCAAAAAGGGAAGATTGTTTGATTTTCGCCAACTTAGTTGAGTTTGATATGCTTTACGGGCATAGGAATGATCCTGTCAATTATGGTAAAGCCTTGGAAAGATTTGACGAGCGCTTACCCGAAATTTTAGATAGGTTGGAACAACAAGATATATTATTGATTCTCGCTGATCATGGTTGCGATCCCACAACTCCCGGTACAGACCATTCGAGGGAGTATGTGCCCCTTCTTGTTGCAGGTAATCAGGTACAGCCCATTAATTTAGGTATCCGCGGAACCTTTGCCGATGTTGCCGCGACAATCGCGGATTTTTTTGCAGTTGAATATGAGACTATAGGAAAGAGCTTTTACAAGGAAATTCTTGATCAGGAAGGTGACGAACGATGATGCATGTTGTGGACTTGATTAAGAAAAAAAGGGATGGAAACCGTCTATCGCACTCGGAGCTACAGTTTTTAGTCGATGGGTATGTTAATGGTACAATTCCCGATTACCAAATGGCGGCTTGGAACATGGCTGTTTTTTTCCAAGGAATGGAGCCTGAGGAGATCACTGATTTAACTTTAACAATGGCTAAATCAGGTGAAATGCTTGATTTGAGTGCTATCAATGGAATGAAAATCGATAAACACTCAACAGGGGGAGTTGGCGATACAACCACCCTGGTCGTTGCTCCTTTAGTGGCTAGTTTTGGAGTACCGGTTGCCAAAATGTCCGGAAGAGGTTTAGGCCATACCGGAGGAACCATCGATAAACTAGAAAGTATCCCCGGATTTAAAGTTGACTTGAAACCGGAAGATTTCGTCAATCAGGTTAACGATGTGGGAGTAAGTGTTGTGGGTCAAAGTGGTCAACTAGCCCCTGCAGATAAGCTTTTATATTCATTAAGGGATGTTACCGCCACGGTAGAATCAATACCATTAATTGCTTCGTCAATTATGAGTAAAAAAATAGCGGCAGGCGCAGATGCTTTCGTCCTCGATGTTAAGACGGGATCCGGCGCGTTTATGAAAAATCAGCAAGACGCTGTTAAATTAGCCAAAACAATGGTTCAAATAGGTCTGCATTCGAAGCGAACTACCGTTGCTATTATCACTGATATGAATCAGCCGTTAGGTCGAGGTATTGGTAATTCACTAGAGATCAAAGAGGCCATCTTGACGTTGCAGGGCNATGGAGCACCTAGGCTCACAGAACTATGTATTGAACTTGCNGCTATCATGATAGAACTTGCAGGAATTACTTCAAAAAGTGAGCGGGCTCGGGAATTGGTCAAGAAGAATTTAATGAATAAAAAAGCGTTAGTTAAATTCTCAGAGATGATAGAGGCACAAGGGGGAAATCCTTCGGTTATCGACGACTTATCACTTCTTCCTCAAGCATCTTTTCGGCAAGATATTCTTGCAACTAAAACAGGCTATATTACGGAAATAGACCCCATGGAGGTAGGTATTACCGCCATGCAACTAGGTGCGGGAAGGGAAAATAAAGATACTGTTATAGATCTAGGTGTAGGTCTTGAGTTAAAACATCAAATTGGGGATTTTGTGAACATGGGGGACACCTTAGCCACCGTTTATGCTAATGACAAACGCCTTTTGGAAGATGCGTTAGCAAGGGGAGCAAGTGCCTTCGTTTTGGATATGAAGAATCCGCCGCTACTTCCTTTAATTTATGGAAAAATCACTGCAGAAGACGTATAATGGGGCCTCCGGCCCCATATTTATTGTAGTGGGGAAGGAGGAAGGTCAATGCGCTTTCAATTTAAGTTTTTTATCATCTGCATTCTTATCTTACTAATGACCACACCAGTACCGGCTTTCGAGACTTCAGGCAAAGCAACTTTACTTATGGATGCTAATTCAGGAAGGATTTTATTTCAAGATAATCCTGACGAACAAGTCGGTGTCGCTAGCATTTCAAAGCTCATGACACTTGTGTTGGCTTTAGAAGCCTTAGAAAGGGGCGAGGTGAGTTTAAGCGATGAAGTTACGGCCAGTCCCTTAGCGGCAAGTAAAAGGGGGACACGAATCTGGTTAGAAGCCGGCGAAACACTTGATTTTCAGGAACTACTTTATGCCGTTGCCGTTGGATCTGCAAACGATGCCGCAGTTGCCATAGCTGAGTTCATTGCAGGTAGCGAACAAGGTTTTGTCGACTTGATGAACCGAAGGGCAAAAGAACTGGGTCTTAATAGCACTAAGTTTATTAACTCGAATGGTCTTTCGGAAAGTGACGATTCTTATAATGTCATGAGTGCTCTAGATGTAGCTAATTTGGCAATGCACGCCATGCAAGTGCCTAAATTAATGTCTTTTGTTTCCACTTATGAATATACCATGAGGGCTGATACCACCAAGATTCCGGTTCTGTGGAATGCAAATCGATTACTTAGGCGTTATTATGGTGTAGATGGATTAAAGACGGGCTATACGAAAGAGGCAGGCTATTGTGTAGTAGCAACTGCTGAACGTGATAAACTACGACTAATTGGCGTTATTCTAGGTCAAAAGACAGATGCAGATCGGGAGAAACAAGCGAGAGATTTATTAGATATGGGGTTTAGAAAGTATCAAAGTTTACAGTTTTATGAGAAAGGCACCGTAGTTGCAGATGTGGTTTGCCAAAATGGAGAACCTCGGAAAGTTAATGTGGTCGTTCCTGACGATTTTTATATCACAATTGAACGAGGTAAGGAATTGGATTTGGAGACAAGTATAAGTTTAGATCGGGAGATCACAGCTCCCATTGAGGTCTCGTCTGAGGTGGGCAAGTTGAAAGTATTATACGATGACGAAGTCGTAGGATTCAGCCCTTTAGTTTTAGATAGGAACATAGAAAAAGCCAGCATTATTTCACTAGCCTTTCGTTTAGTGCAATCATTGGCTCGCTCAGTGCATTAAAAAATGACATTTTTTGGTTTTCTGCAGGTATATTTATTCCAATCTAGAAAGAAATCACGAATTAGAATTTAGGAGGGAGAAATGTGCAATTTAGCTTAAAAGTTGTGGACAAAACACTAGTGGCTACTCTTGAAGGCGAACTTGATCTTCATAAATCACCGGAATTTAAAGAAGAAATCACTATGCTTTTTAATCAGCATCCTGAGATACGTTATTTAATAATGGATGTTGAAAGAATGACTTTTATCGATAGTTCAGGGTTGGGAGTTATTTTAGGACGATTTAAGGAACTTCAGACTAGGGGTGGAAAATTATATTTTGTTAATGCTAATCCTAGAATTAGGCGCATTCTCCAATTGTCCGGTTTTGAAAGGATTTCTTCTTTTAAGAAATCCACAGATGAGGTTTTAAGCCAAGTTAGGGGGGCGAAATAAATGACAGATAAAAATTGGGTGAAAATTGAATTTGCCAGTGATACAAAAAACGTTGCTTTCGCTCGTACGGCCTTGGCATTGTTTGCTTCGCAGTTAGACTGGACACTTGACGAAATTGAAGATATTAAAGTTGCGGTTTCGGAAGCTGTTTCTAATTCTGTAATTCACGGATATGAGTTGCAAGAAGGAGTTATCAAGCTAGAGGCCTCTTACGAAGAAGACATCTTAACGATTTCGATTGAAGATTTTGGAAAAGGAATTACAGACATCGCGCAAGCAAAAGAAACCGGTTATAGTAGCATTCCTGAGGAGAGAATGGGTCTTGGGTTTACTTTTATGCATGAATATATGGACGAAGTAGTCGTCCTTTCTGAGATTCAAAAAGGTACCAAAGTCACCATGAATAAAAAGGTGCAAGCACAAGAAGGTTCGTGATTGTGATGGACGTTGATATAACTAGAGAGTTAATACTTCGTTCTCAACAAGGCGATCTAGAAGCTCGTGAGCAGTTAGTGCAAGATAATTTTGCCCTTGTTAGAAGTGTTGCGCGCAGATTTTTGGAACGGGGAATTGAATATGACGACTTAATACAAATAGCTTCACTGGGTTTGGTAAAAGCTATTAATGACTTTGACTTAAGTTATGAAGTTAAATTTTCAACATATGCCGTGCCAAAAATCATTGGAGAGATCAGACAACATTTACGGCGAGACTCAACAATTACAGTTTCCAGGTCAATTAAAAAGTTAGCGTCGGAGGTTATAAGTGTTAAGGATTCGCTAGGACAAAGGCTAGGAAAAACACCCACAATTTCGCAAATTGCGTCAGAATTAGGTGCCCAACGCGAAGAGGTTGTTGCGGCCCTCGAAGCAGTTGCCCCAGTACAATCCTTACAAACACCTTTAGATGCAGGGGAAGATGGATCGTCTGAGTTACAAGACTTGTTAGGCACGAGTGATAGAATTGATCATTTATTTCTTAAACACGCTTTAGAACGACTAGAAGCACAAGAAAAACGAATCATATTTTTACGTTATTTCGCCGAAAAGAGCCAATCTTATGTGGCAGA
>JGI24708J26588_10000286_pt1 | contig 40930 bp, 35 predicted proteins | sample BioPla1DNA2_FD_26588 | JGI IMG/M metagenome (IMG submission 26588) | reverse complement strand
TATAAGAAACCATTAAAAGAAATAAAGAATATAGGCAAACAAAAAGAGATAATTAAAAGCCTACATAAAAGACTTTCAGACATCAGAAAAAACCATTTACANCAAACAACAAGCGATATAGTGAAAACCAAACCTTATCGAATTGTAATGGAAGATTTAAATGTAAAAGGTATGATGAAAAACCAATATTTAGCTAAGTCTATTGCTAGTCANTGNTTTTATGAATTTAAAAGACAAATGAAATATAAATGCGAAAGACTAGGAATATCATTTGTAGAAGTAGACAGATGGTATCCTTCATCAAAAACTTGTTCGCATTGTGGAAAAATAAAGAAGGATTTGAAACTAAGTGATAGAGTATTCCATTGTGAATGTGGATTTACGCTAGACAGAGATTTAAATGCTTCGATAAATTTGGCAAATTATCAAATTTAAACTGAATCACTCAAAAGATGGTTTAAATATGTACCTATCGATGCTAGGGAATTTAAGGCTCTGGACTGTTACATCAAACGAAAGTAGGGATTCCGAAATCGGACAGGATGAATGAGCAAGGCACAAAACGAAATTCTTAGGATATAAGTTGTGCCACAGAAAAAATATAAATATTCAATTAGAAATGTATATATTTTTCGCATCGGACAGCTTAGAGATTACAGCAAGTGAAATCGTGGCAATCGGCTATTCGAGTGGCGCGAATTTCTTACAAGGAATTTTAAGCCAACGTCCAGATTTTGCGGATCAAGTGATATTATTACATCCGAGCGATTTTCAACTTGATTTCACCCCTTCAAGTAAACCTAAACGCCTATTAGTGACAGCAGGGAGTCTAGATACCTTGGTGTCACCTGGCGCAAGTATGCAACTCGTTAAAAGATTACAAAGTGCTTTTCCAGATACGCAGTTAGAACTGTTGGATGGAGGACATGGAGTCAGTGATGCCGAAATTGAAACAGTCAAAAAATGGTTAAATGCATAAGAAAAGTAGAGAGTTTGCCATCATGTGTAAGCTCTCTATTTTTGAGGGTAATTATCAGAAAATTCTTGAACATAACAAAAAACGGTTACAATATAAGTAGAAAGTCAATAAAAATGAGGTGATTTGGATGAAGCGTAAATGGTTAGGGTTAGTTCTGTTTGTCATTGGGATGATTAGTTTCGGTTGTGGGCAAAAACAAGTCAATGAAAGGATTCAAGCAACCAATCAACAAGGTGTGTATACTGTGCAACTGAAAGAAAAGGAAGGATTTGTTGTCAAGGTTGAGAATAAAAAGGCCGTAGAGATTGCTAAAGATAAATATCCGACTGCCATGAAATTACAATTGAGTATCAAAGTAGATAAGAATGGTTATGAAATAAAGCTCAAGGATAAGAAGAGCGATATTGGCGCTACCTCACGTCTAAAACTGGATGAATCGTATCAGTATGCGGCGTTTGTAGCTAATAAGGATCAGTTTACAGAAAAGTTAGGCAGCATGATTTTTACCAATGATGAAAAAATTTATCAAAAAGCACAAAAATCGGTATCCAAGCTTTCCGATTCACAAGCAGCCCAGGCAAAAATATTCAGTGTGACAACGAAATAAAAAAATGTCCATCCTATTTTACATGAATAGGGTGGACATTGTGTTTACAGATATAATTCTTCGGCATCTAATTCCCATTTATTTTGTTTTGGATAGTAAGTGAGCGTACCGACAAAATCCTTAGACTTAATGGTTTGTTGGCTTAACTTCAATCCGGCTTCTTCAGCGGCATAAAGGGGGATTTCAAAAGATTTATTGGTGACTTTAGCTTTTGGAAAGTAAAAAACTAGGCCATCTTTTAATAATTCGCGTAAATCTTTGACCAAATCAATAGGTAAAGTCGGTACTTCGATTGGTTTGCGTTTGAAGAAAGGGCGTTGGTCATTTAATTCTTGGTAAATAATCCAAGTAATTTGTTTGGCCAAAATGCGATAAAATTCTTCAATATAACGATAATAAACCCGCAATAGGTCATCACCTAAATCGAAGTAGACGAAATTGTTTTGTAATTTATAGAAAAATGGTGAATGAAGGTGTGTTTTCATATGACCAAGATAGAGTAGCTCGGAAATTTCTAAGGCGGAAAGTTCTTTAATCATGGTTAGGTCGGTAAAGTCAATCCAACGCACATCTTGATTGTTACGGCGTTTAGACATGTTTTGTAAAAATTGTTCGACCGCAAAACTACCTTTTATGACTTTTAAGTTCGTATGGTTTTCAAATTCACCATCAAGACTAGCTGGGTTCAGTAAAAGGAGATTATTCGGACGATGAATCAGACCTCGTTGGAAATCTTTAGCTTGGATGCCGCGACTCAAAACGACATTGCTAGTGGTATCCATATGTACAAAAATTGGTGAATTCATCTGACAAACTCCTTTCCTAGTCTGTTTTCATTCTACAATAAAGTAAGGGAAAATAATCATTTCTTTTCTTTTAAAAATATATTACAAAAGATTATCATTAATCGCTTTCATAGAAAATCATTTTCTTTCATTAACATTTTCAACAACAATCCTCACCCAAAATGAAAATTTCGCTTTCAAACCAATTTCATAGTATAATAAAAACGCAAACAAACAAAAAAAGCGAATATAATATATAGAGGCTATCACTCAGCTTGATCAGACGTGCGAAAATTCGTGTGTTACCCGCCAAATGGAAAATCAGCAAGGTTAAGGATTTTCCAATTTGGAGGGGCGAATTTTCAATACGTCTAGCTGAGGGATGCCGTTTGGATAGGAGCGTGATGCGGGTCGATTAGCTACAAGCGGATAAGTTTTCCAGAACGTCAGGAAAGTCCGAAAAGTAAAGACTTTCCAAGACGGGCTGGCTTATACGCGCGAGTAGCTACCCGCAGAACGTGGACTAATAGAGGATATCACTCAGCTCGATCAGACGTGCGAAGATTTGAGTGGTGTGCCTAAAAAATGGAAAAATTGAAGGAGGAAGAGCGATGGCAGATTCATTTTCATTTGAGATTGTCGAACACATTGCCGTATTGTCAGAAAATGCAAAAGGATGGACGAAAGAATTGAATTTGGTGAGTTGGAATGGACGACCACCGAAATTTGACCTACGTGATTGGGATAGCGAACACGCAAAAATGGGCAAGGGAATTACTTTGACAAATGAAGAACTAGCCGCTTTAAAATCGACTTTAGAACAAATGCAGGTGTAAATGATGAAAAGTATGACAGGTTTTGGAAAAGCCAGTGTGGAAGATGAGGCTTATCGTGTAAATATTGAAATCAAGAGTGTGAATCATCGTTTTTTAGATGTGCAATTAAAGCTGCCAACGGGGATGAGTGCTTTTGATTTAGCTATTAGAAAGCAAGTTAGTCAAAAATTGAGTCGTGGTCGGGTCGAATTAATTTGTAAATTAGAGGAATTGCAGGCTAGCTCAAAAAAAGCCAAGGTAAATCGTGAATTATTTACCCAAGTGATGGCACAATTGCCGGAAATTTCACCAGAAAATTTGATTAGTCAATTATTACTTCGCGAAGAATTTATCGAAGTAACCAATCAAGAAATTGCGACAGAGCGTTTGCAAGGTTTGGTTCTTAGTGCTTTAGACCAAGCTTTAAATCAATTAGTGGCAAAAAGAGCGCAAGAAGGTGAGCAAATTTACCAAGTTTTACAGCAACAAGGTCAAGAAGCAGCTACCGTCTTAACGCAATTAGTCGCTTTTCAAGATGTTTATGAAAAAGAATATCAAGAGCGCTATACAAAGAAATTACAAGATTACTTAGGCGGTGTGGTGGATCAAGATCGCCTTTTAACGGAATTAGCCATTTTATTAGAAAAAGGTGATATCCACGAAGAGACGGATCGCTTGAACATTCATCTAGAGACCTATGCCGCTACCTTGCAAAAAAAGGTGCCTATAGGAAGAGAGCTAGACTTTTTAGTGCAAGAAATGAATCGTGAAGTCAATACCATCGGATCTAAGACGAATCATGTCACCTTAAAAGGCTATGTCATCCAATTAAAGACAATCTTAGAAAAAATCCGCGAACAAATTCAAAACGTAGAGTAAAAAATTAACGCAAAAAAGAGAATGCATAGTTTTTTCCTATAAACTTTCTCATATANGGAATTTATTCTTGAAACTTTTCAAAAAAAAGTGCAAAATGNAATGTAAACAATATAAGTTTGAAAGGACCCATTATGACAGAGCGAGGATTACTTATTGTATTATCCGGTCCATCCGGTGTGGGGAAGGGCACGGTACGAAAAGCTATTTTTGAAAGTAGCGATAATGACTTCCAATATTCAATTTCCATGACGACGAGAAACATGCGTCCAGGAGAAGAAGAAGGTGTCGATTATTTCTTTAGGACAAAAGAAGAGTTCGAAGCCTTGATTGAAGCAGGCGAGATGTTAGAATATGCTGAATATGTCGGCAATTACTATGGTACACCACTTTCTTATGTAGAAGAGACTTTAGCAAAGGGCAAGGATGTCTTTTTAGAGATTGAAGTCCAAGGTGCCCGTCAAGTCAAAGAAAAGGTGCCAGATGGGGTATTTATCTTCTTAATGCCGCCAGATTTGGAAGAGTTACGTTCGAGAATTGTCAATCGTGGAACCGATCATGCCGATGTGATTGATCAACGAATGAAAGTAGCGAAAGAAGAGATTGAAATGATGGCTTTATATGACTATGCCGTGGTGAACGATGAAGTACCAAAAGCCGTGAAACGTATCAAAGAGATTATCGCTAGCGAACATTTTCGTGTCGATCGCGTAATTGATAAATATAGAAAAATGATAGAGGAGTTGTAAAAATTATGATGTTAAAACCATCGATTGACTCACTATTAAACCGGGTCAATTCTAAGTATTCATTAGTTATTTTAGCTAGTAAACGTGCACACGAACTAGATGCAGGAGCCCAAGGAACTTTAGACCATTTTGATTCTGTAAAAAGTGTAGGGAAAGCTTTGGAAGAAATTGATGCCTTAACTGTGATTAACGATCCAAATCCTGAGTTGAAGCGTCAAAGACAAAAAATGGAAGAAGAACAACGCAAAGCTCAAAAAGAAGCCGAGCAACGTGAACTAGAAGAAAAAGTTGCCACAGATAAATGATGATGTTAGCCGATATAGAGCCTTGAAAGCAATCTCTATGTCGGTTTTTCATTAGTTGAGATGTTTTAGAAAGCAGGTGAGTAGATGTTTATTGCTCAAGTGATTGTCGATGTGCCGACTATGCAGACAGACCAGCCGTATAGCTATCTGATTCCGGAAAATTTAAGCGATGTCGTTAGTGTTGGGATGCGAGTAGAAGTGCCGTTTGGTAATGGAAATCGTCATATTCAAGGCTTTGTTCTGGCAATCGAATCAGTCCATCCAGAAAAATTGACTCAAGACAAAATCGAATTGAAGCCATTGATTCGCTGTTTAGACTTACAACCCGTACTGAATGATGAATTACTACAACTAGCGGATTACATGAAAGAAACGACTTTTGCTTTTAAGATTACTTGTTTACAGACGATGCTTCCTGCGTTACTAAAGGCCAGTTATGATAAACAATTCCGCCTGTTAAATCCAAAGGCTAAAGTTGCGTCCTACTTTCAGGAAAGTGCCGTCTTATCATTTGCTGAGGCGGAAGAAAAACAATTATTGGCTGAATTGAAAAAAGCGGTCCAAGCAGAAGAAGTACGTTTAGAATATTTGGTTAAAAACAAGAATCAAGTCAAGACGATTCGCTATGTTCGTCCGCTATTAAGTAAAGAAGCCTATGAGCAATTGCAACTACAACAGAGTAAAACTGCGGTGAGAAAGCAAGAACTATTGCAACAATTAGCCACTTTAGCTTATCTGCCNGTGAAATATTATACTGAGCGCAAAATTTCTACAAGTGTCTTNAATCAAGCGCAAGANCAAGGNTGGTTAGCCTTTGAAGAAGTNGAGGCCTATCGTGATCCTTTTGCTAATCAGACTTTTGAAAAAACCGCACACCTTGCTTTAAATGAGTCTCAACAATACGCCTGCGATATGATTTTACAAGCCAATCAAATGAAAGAGGCCAAGACTTTCTTACTTGAGGGGATTACCGGTAGTGGAAAAACCGAGGTCTACTTACAAATTATTGATAAAGTCTTGAAAAATGGGCAAACAGCGATGATGCTCGTGCCAGAAATTTCCCTCACGCCACAGATGGTTGAGCGTTTTAAGGGGCGCTTTGGAGATTTGGTTGCGGTGCTGCATAGCGGGCTTTCTCAAGGCGAAAAATATGATGAATGGCGCAAAATTGAACGCAAAGAGGCCCAAGTCGTCGTCGGTGCGCGCTCGGCTGTTTTTGCGCCTTTGGAAAATATCGGTGTGATTATTATCGACGAAGAGCATGAATCAAGCTATAAGCAAGATGAGGCACCGCGCTATCATGCGAGAGATATTGCCATTTGGCGTGGGCAGTTTCATCATTGTCCGATTGTCCTAGGAAGTGCCACCCCATCATTGGAATCCAGAGCCCGTGCCCAAAAGAATGTCTATCAACTCTTAACCTTGCCTAAACGTGCGAATCCAAATGCCAAATTACCGCAAGTGGAAATTGTCGATATGAAAAATGAGGCCAAAAATCCTAAGACCCAGACTTTCTCACAAATCTTACAAGATAAAATTGCTGATCGCCTAGCAAAAAAAGAACAGATTGTCTTACTTTTAAATCGGCGGGGGTATTCTTCTTTTGTGATGTGTCGGGAGTGTGGGTATGTGCTACCTTGTCCGAACTGTGATATTTCCCTGACTTTGCATATGGATGTCAAGAAGATGCGTTGTCATTACTGCGGCCATGAAGAAGCAATACCGCATACATGTCCAATGTGTGGCAGTCGAAAAATTCGTTATTACGGGACCGGGACGCAAAAAATTGAAGAAGAAGCCCTTGAGTTATTCCCTGAAGCAAGAATTATTCGGATGGATGTCGATACTACGCGGAAAAAAGGGGCACATGAACGTTTACTGAAGGCTTTTGGTGAGAAAAAAGCCGATATTTTATTAGGGACGCAGATGATTGCCAAAGGACTGGATTTTCCGGATATTACTTTAGTAGGGGTCTTAAATGCAGATACTTCGCTTAATTTACCGGATTTTCGCTCGAGTGAACGGACTTTCCAACTATTAACACAGGTCAGTGGTCGGGCAGGTCGTGCGCATAAGGCAGGTGAAGTGGTGATTCAAACCTTTAACCCAGAGCATCACGCGATTACCCTTGCGCAAAGTCAAAATTATGAACAATTTTACTTACAAGAAATGTTTATCCGGCACCAGGGCGGTTATCCACCGTATTATTTCACGGTGAAAATTACTTGTACGCATGAAGTGGAACAAGTCGCTGCCAAGATGAGTTTTGCTATCTATAATCAGCTCAAAGCCCATTTGAGTCCGCAAGCTGTTTTTTTAGGTCCGAGTCCTAGTGCGATTATGCGGGTGAAAAATAAATATTATTATCAGATGATTATTAAATATAAACACGAACCACACCTATCAGCTTTACTTAAAGATATCCTGATGAAAACCCAATCTGAGCAAAGAAAAGGCTTGTTTGTCTCGATTGACCATGAGCCATTGAATTATATTTAAATGGAGGAATAGATGTTATTAAATATTGTTGAAGTTCCAAATGAAATTTTAAGAAAAGAAACCAAAGAAGTGCAGCAAATCACGCCTGAGTTACTCACCCTTTTAGATAATATGTACGAAACCATGGTCGCAAGTGATGGTGTGGGGATTGCCGCCCCGCAAGTTGGCTCAGATTTGAAAGTGGCCATTGTGGAAGTAGAAGAAGGCGACAAATTTGAGTTAATTAATCCAGAAATTATCGAACAATCCGGAGAAGACATCGATGTGGAAGGTTGTTTGAGTATTCCGCATTTCTATGGTACGGTCAAGCGCTCAGATTATGTAAAGGTCCGTTTTTATGACCGTCTTGGCGATGAATATGAAGTCGAGGCAGAGGGCTTTTTAGCGCGTGCGTTCCAACATGAGATTGATCACTTACATGGAATTTTATTTACGGATCATTTAATTGAAGAAATCAAAGAAGAAGACTTAGAAAGCTATTATGAATCAAGAGAAAATGAGGAGTGACAAGATGACAAAAGTAGTATTTATGGGCACCCCNGCTTTTTCAGTGCCAATTTTACAAGGACTAGTAGAAGCGGGGTATGAAGTTTTAGCCGTGGTCACCCAACCGGATCGACCAGTGGGCAGAAAAAAACAAATTCAATTTCCACCCGTTAAACAAGCGGCTTTAGATTTACATTTACCTGTGTATCAACCGGAAAAAATTAGTCAATCTGAAGAACTAGACGAAATTATCGCTTTAAACCCAGATGTGATTGTGACCGCAGCTTTTGGTCAGTTTTTACCTGAAAGATTATTGCAAGTGCCACGATTTGGTGCGGTCAATGTCCACGCTTCTCTTTTACCGGCTTATCGTGGAGGTGCTCCTGTTCATTATGCAATTATTGATGGTCAAAAAGAAACGGGCGTCACCATTATGGAAATGATTAAAAAAATGGACGCCGGTGGCATTTATGCGCAAAGTAAATTACCTATTACGCCGCAAGATGATGTAGGCACCATGTTTGAAAAGTTAAGCCTATTAGGACGTGATTTATTATTAGAAACGTTGCCTAAAATTTTGGATGGTTTAAAACCAACCCCTCAAGAAGAAGCGCTCGTTACTTTTTCACCAAATATCACCCGTGAACAAGAAGAAATTGACTGGCAAAAGACTGCCCAACAAATTGATTGCCAAATTCGTGGAATGCATCCATGGCCGGTCGCATTTACCACTTATCAAGGCAAGAGGATGAAGATTTATCGCGCAACCGTTCTTGAGGAAACGACGACGCAAGCACCGGGTACGATTATCGAGAAATCTAAAAAACGTCTAGTCATTGCTTGTGGCCAACAAACGACCTTAGCGATTGACGAATTACAAATTGCGGGTAAGGCGAAACAAACGATTCAAGATTTTCTAAATGGCGTCGGTCAACACGTACAAGTCGGTGAGAAAGTAGGCCTGCATGAGTAAACGTAAAATTCCTAGTAAAATCAAGCATTCGGTACGGTTCGTGACCTTAGATAGCTTATTAAAAGTGAAAAAAGGGGGCGCGTACTCGAATTTATTGGTTGCACAAGCCATTGAAAGAAATCAGTTAAATCCCCAAGATGCTAAATTATATACAGAAATGCTTTACGGGACGATTGCGCGTAGAATGCTGTTAGATTATCAACTGGCGCCTTTTATCCAAAAAGCGAAAAAAGTCGATGATTGGGTATTGGCATTATTAGAAATGTCTTTATATCAATTAAATTATTTGGATAAAGTACCAAGCCATGCGATTTTCAATGAAGCGGTGGAGATTGCTAAGGCGAAGGGAAATCCTGGGATTGCTAAATTTGTCAATGGCGTCTTGCGTAATATTCAACGTCAAGGGGTCCCAACTGTTGAACAAATTCAAGACCCAATGGAGCGTTTAAGTGTGAAAATCAGTATGCCGAAGTGGCTCGTGGAAAAGTTGGGCACACAAATTGGCATAGAAGAAACCGAAAAATTAGGCTTATCTTTATTTGAGCCAAGTCATGTTTCTGCTCGAGTGAATCCGGCTTTGATTAGTCGCACGGAAGCCATAAAGCAGTTAGCTACAGAAGGCATTGAAGCGCGCGAAAGTACGGTGGCACCAGATGGCATTGTGGCGCAAAAAGGCTTTCTAGCAGGGAGTACGTTGTTTAAGCAAGGTGCTATGACCATTCAAGATGAAAGCTCGATGTTGGTGGCCCGTGCATTAGAAGTTCAAGGCAATAGTCAGGTTTTGGATGCATGTGCGGCTCCAGGTGGTAAGACCACGCATATTGCGAGCTTTTTAGATCAAGCAGCCGGCGGAAAAGTCACGGCTTTAGATATCCATGATCATAAAATTAAGCTCATCCAAGAAAATGCTGCGCGTCTACATGTAGATAAGGTCGTTCAGGCAGTCAAAATGGATGCCAAAACCATTCATGAGCATTTTAAACCTAATAGCTTTGACCGTATTTTAGTGGATGCACCTTGCTCTGGCCTTGGTTTAATGCGCCGAAAACCAGATATTAAGTACCAAAAAACGGCGGAAGATTTTAAACAATTGCCAAAAATTCAATTACAAATACTAAAAAGTGCCGCAAGTGTGTTAAAATCAAAGGGAAGATTAGTCTATAGCACTTGTACAATTGCACCGGAAGAAAATCAAGGGGTAGTGATGCAATTTTTACAGGAGAATCCAGAATTTTCACTGGTAGCGCCTGAAATTTTTGCCCATTTGCCTCAAAGTGTGCATAATCAAATGTTGACGATTTATCCACATCAGTATCAAACAGACGGCTTTTTTATTGCAGTCTTAGAGAAAAAATAGGAAAATCGCGTGACAAGTGACGATATTAAAGAGGTGAGAGCGATGGAAATTCGTTTTTTAAGTGACGTCGGTAAAAAGCGTAATACCAATCAGGATTATGCAGATGTCTATTACAATCAAGCTAATTATCCTTTAGCGATTTTGGCTGATGGGATGGGGGGACATCAAGCAGGCGATGTTGCTAGCAAAAAAGCTGTAGAAGAGCTCGGGGCTGCCTGGCAAGCAAGTGAAATCACTGATCCAGAAAAATGCGCGCAATGGCTGATTCAACAAATTCAAATCGAAAACCAAGCGATTTTTGAAATGGGGGCCGAAACGGTAGAATTAGCAGGCATGGGTACTACGATTGTTGCCGTAGCCATTTTTGAAGATCAATTTACGATTGCCCATGTAGGAGATAGTCGTATTTATCTATTACGTTCAGGTAAGCTTCAGCAATTAACTGAGGACCACTCGCTAGTCAATGAATTGGTCAAATCAGGAGAAATTACCCAAGAACAAGCAGCCAATCATCCGCGTAAAAATGTCTTATTACGCTCAGTTGGCATGCCTGGTGTGGTCGAAGTGGATGTTGCAAGTTTTTATCTACAGTCTAGGGATTATCTTGTACTTTGTTCGGACGGCTTGACGAATATGGTCAGTGATGCCGAAATCGCCAATACCATACTTTTTGCTGAAAACTTAGAAGAAGCCTTGCAATCATTAGTTCAAAAAGCCAATGATGCGGGTGGTTTAGACAATATTACAGCCGTAGTTATTTCTTTAGGAGGTGAAGGAGATGCCGACTGAAATCGGGAAAAAGTTTAATGGTCGCTACTTGATTTTAGGCAATATCGGTAGCGGGGGTATGGCCAATGTCTTTTTAGCCCGCGATTTGATTTTAGCCCGCGAAGTAGCGATTAAAGTGTTGCGTTATGACTTTTTAAATGATCAATCAGCTATCCGTCGTTTCCAAAGAGAGATGCTTGCTTCCACAGAGTTAGTCCATCCAAATATTGTGACGGTCTATGATGCGGGTCAAGAAGGCGAAACGCAATTTTTAGTGATGGAATACGTGAAGGGCATGGATTTGAAGCGCTATATCCAGACGCAGTATCCAATTCCTTATGGCCGTATTGTGGATATTATGCAACAGATTTTGTCTGCGGTATCCTTGGCCCATCAGCATCGGATTATTCACCGCGATTTAAAACCCCAAAATATCTTGATTGATGAATCTGGTACGGTGAAGATTACGGACTTTGGGATTGCGGTGGCATTATCCGAAACTTCCATTACCCAAACCAATAGTATGTTAGGTTCGGTGCATTACCTTTCTCCTGAACAAGCGAGAGGAAGTATGGCGACGAATCAATCCGATATTTATGCGATTGGAATTATTTTGTATGAAATGCTGACAGGAAAAGTACCATTTGACGGTGAGTCAGCGGTGACCATTGCGTTGAAACATTTCCAAGAAGAGATTCCTTCTGTACGTTTGTATGATCGTAATGTTCCACAATCTTTAGAAAATGTTGTCTTAAAAGCTACAGCCAAAGATCCAATCGACCGTTATCAAAGTGCAGAGGAAATGAGCGCTGATTTGGCTACAGTATTGGATCCAAGTCGCTTAAATGAACCTGTCTGGCATCCAGCAAATCATGTCGAAGAAACCAAGGTCCTACCAAATCTAACGGAACAAGTTCCAAGTGCGGTACCAGTGGAAGAAGACGTAACTACACCAGAAAAAGAGGCTGAGGAAAAACCAATACCATCGAAGAAAAAAGCCAAGGAGCAAAAGCCTAAGAGTAAGAAGAAATTATTATTCCTAGGGATTACGGCTGCTTTAATCATAGGTATTGTTGTGATTGCCTTTAGCGTCTTAGGTGGTGGTAAAAACGAGATTAGCGTGCCAGATGTCAGCAATCTATCCGAATCAGCTGCAAGAAGCAAGTTACAAGAAGCTGGATTAAAAGCCGCTGGGCAAACCGAAGAAATTACCAGTGATAAAATACCAGAGGGTAAAGTAGTCAAGACGAACCCTGAAGCCAAAGCGATTGTGCAAAAGGGTCGAGAAGTTGTGCTTTATATCAGTATTGGTGGTCGGAAAATTAAGATGAAGAATTACACTAATATGGATTATAAAGAGGCGGTTGAAGCACTGGTAAAACTTGATTTTAAAGAAAGCAAGATTAAGAAAAAAGAAGAATACAGTGATACGGTTGAAAAAGGGAAGATTATCTCACAAACGCCTGAAGCAAATAGTGAAGTGACGCCAGATAAGACTACGGTTAAATTTGTAGTCAGCAAAGGGGCCAAACCAATCAAGATTAGCGATTATGTCGGCATGACGATAAATGAAGCCTTACTTGATTTGGCGAATAATGGTATCAATGAATCACAAGTCAAACAAACCCAACAAGAAAGTGATAAAGAAGCTGGCACGATTTTAAGTCAAACGCCTTCTGCGGGTTCTAGTGTGACACCAGGCAAGACGATGATTAACTTTGTGGTTAGCTCAGGACCAAATGAAGTCAGCGTCCCTGATTTTACGGGTATGAGTAAGTCGGATGCGCAAAATGCTGCTAAAGAAGCGGGCTTAACGGTGAACTTTGAAGAAGACTATGACAATCAAGTCCCAGCTGGCCAAGTCATTCGTTCTAATCCTAGTGCAGGTGAAAAAGTGAAGAAAAATAGCAGTGTGACTGTGACGCTTTCTAAAGGTAGCAACTTGAGTAATTTCACTGTGGATGTCGTTGCAAACTTTACCGGTGGCGAAAACGATAATAACGGCCAAACCATTACCATTTGGCTAAAAGATGCTAGTACCGGTGATGTGAAAAAACAAGTCCAATCCTTTATTGTGGATGCTTCAAGTAATTACAAACGAGTGAGTGTCGATGTTTCAGTCGCTCAAGGTGGTTCCGCAACGATTTACGCCCAAAGAGATAATGGTAAAGAAGTCTCAATGGTTGTCTCTAAAGCGACCACCATTCAAGTTCCATAAAAATATATCCTAGCTAGACATCAAACGTTTAGCTAGGATTTTTTTACATCTTAAGCCGTATNGTGTTGTCTCAATCTTCTTGGTATAATGAGGAAAAGACGGAAAGGAATGAAAAAATGAAAAAGTTAGTCATGGTCAGTGTGTTAGGTATCGGCTTGGTATTACTAGGTGCCTGTGGGAATAAACAATTTTTTGATACGACTTATACGTTTAACTACGCGATGGTCAAATTACCAGATGGCACGATAAAAAAAGGCAAGGTAGCCACGTGGGATGATTATGAAGGAGAGCAATTACAAATCAAATTTGAGGATGGCACGACTGTACTTGTAAATTCAACTAATGCGGTGCTATCTGTTGATCCAATTAAATAACAAAAAACCGCCTGTGTTTGTTGCGATACAGACGGTTTTATTTGATTTTTTTAGTTTATCAGCAAGTTAGCTGTAGCCTCGCTAAAAATAATAAAGCCCTTTTGATACATAATAGTTGCAACATTTGAGGGTTTCGACTATTATATTTTTATCAACTGATAAATTTATCAGTTGATAAAAATTAAAAATGAGGTGTAAGCATGTTTTTAGCAATCAATGAAATGAAACATTCAAAGTTACGCTATGCTCTCGTGATTGGCGTAGTTTTTTTAATTGCTTATTTGGTCTTTTTCTTAACCGGTCTAGCCTATGGATTGGCGCAAGAAAATCGTACAGCAGTCGATAAATGGCAGGCAGATCGTATTTTATTATCCGATGAGGCTAATGGAAAGCTAAATATGTCGATGTTAACGATGGATGATTATGAATCAGTGAAAGCAGAGGATAAAGCGGCATTGGCACAGTTTCCTGGCATTGTGTATCAAAAAGGAAAGAAGGACCAACAAATCAATGTAAGTTTTTTCGGTATTGAAGCAGATGAATTTTTGGCGCCTAATTTGGTGAAAGGGCGCATGTTCAAAAATACTGGTGAAGTAGTAGTTAATGATAGTCTAACAAAAGAAGATGGACTGCAAGTGGGAGATCAGTTAAAAGTGGCTGGTAGTAAGCAAACTTTAAAGATTGTTGGTTTTACCGATGAGGCGATGTATAATGTAGCACCTGTCATTTATATGAGTCTGGCTGATTTTCAAGAAATTCGTTTTAATCAGGCTTTACCTGAAGAGGCGATGAAAATTAATGCGATTGTCGTTCGTGGTCAGACCAAACAAGTCGCCGATAATCTTGAAAAAGTGAAAATCAGTGCATTTATCAATGATTTGCCAGGTTATAGTGCGCAAAATATGACCTTTGCTTTTATGATTGGCTTTTTAATTGTTATCGCGGCGATTGTGATTGGCATTTTCATCTATATTTTAACGATGCAAAAACAGGCCATTTTCGGCGTGATGAAAGCCCAAGGTATTTCGAATTTCTTCATTGCTCGTAGCGTATTTGTACAGACGGCGATTTTAGCTTTTGTCGGGATTGTCTTAGGCTTAGCGCTGACCTATTTGAGTTCGCTTGTCTTGCCTGCTGCGGTACCTTTTGCCATTTTCTGGGGCTTATATCTCGCAGTTAGTGTCGGCATGTGGGTGATTGCCATTTTAAGTGCGGTCTTTTCTGTCAGCACAGTGGTAAAAATCGATCCATTACAAGCAATCAGTTAGGAGGATTTATTGATGCAAGCAATAGAATTTAGAAATGTCCGTAAAGAATATCAAGACGGCTCACAAATCATTCAAGCACTCAAACCAACGAATTTGGTGATTAACAAGGGCGAATTTGTTGCAATTGTCGGTCCATCTGGTTCAGGAAAAAGCACGTTTTTAACTTTAGCTGGAGGCTTACTAACGCCGAGCGAAGGTGAAATTTTGGTGAATAATCAGCCATTTAGTCAAGTAGCAGAGAAAAAGCGAGCGCAATTACGTTTTAAAGAAATTGGATTCATTCTACAAAGCTCTAACTTGATTCCGTTTTTGACGATTGAAGACCAAATGCGTTTGGTAGATAAAATTACGCATCAACCACGACCACAATTGGTACAAGAGTTATTTGAGCAATTGTCGATTCAACATCTGGCTAAAAAATATCCCGAAAATTTATCGGGAGGAGAACGTCAGCGAGTAGCCATTGCCAGAGCGCTGTATAATGATCCAACCATCATCTTAGCGGATGAACCGACAGCGAGTCTAGATTCTACCCGTGCCTTTGAGGTGGTGGAACTATTAGCGAAAGAAACCAAGCTGAATAATAAAGCAACGATTATGGTTACGCATGATATTCGTATGACTAAGTATTGCGACCGTATTTTTGAAATGAAAGATGGCGTACTAACAGAAAAACAAGCCTAATCTTTGCCTATCCATGTGAATCAATTAGCGAAAAAGACTAGTTACAATGGCTAGTCTTTTTTCTTTGCATTTAATCAAATTAAGTGAATATTTCCCTGAAAAAATGCTAAAATAGAAGTAAAGAAATAGAAAGAGGGTTAGTAATGAGGGAGGATTTAAGGGAAAAGATTTTAATTTCATCAGCAGATTTGTTTTTATCGCAGGGGTTTAAGGCAACGTCAACTCGCCAAATTGCCCAAAAAGTTGGGATTACGCAGCCTAATTTATATTATCATTTTCCGAATAAAGAAGAATTGTACGTCGCTGTTGTGGAGCATATTTCCCAACAATTAGCCACTGAGTTGAATTTTTTAGCTGCCAAAGATTTACCACTAAAGGAAAAATTAGTGGAGATGGCCAGTTTCTTACAAAAGGAATACCACTTTGATTTTGCACAGATGTTAAAGGATATTCATAATGAGTTGCCTAGAGAATCAATGGTGCGCTTATTAATGGTTTGGCAAGAGAGTTATCAAGCGCCATTTATCAAGGTATTAACGAGTGGAAAAGAGCCTTTACGTCAGGGGTTAAATGAAGAAGTCTTAGTCACGCAGCTCTTTACATTGTTGGCGAGTTATACGATGGTTCATCCCACTGGGCATGCGAAAAAGCAAGTCCCACTTGAGCAGGTCATTGATTTATTTTTATATGGGGCTATCAAGCGTTAGATAGGAGCAAAGGCGAGTTTTTTGCTAATTATGTAAATTTTCTGTATAATCAAGGTCAATATTAGTCAAGGAAGGTGGATGAGATGAGCAATCAGAATACCTCGGATTTAATCGAAGCCTATTTAAAGAAGTTTTTAGAAGAACAGGCCGCTATTGAGATTCGTCGTGCGGAAATGGCTCACTTGTTTGATTGCGTACCTTCACAGATTAATTATGTGATTAATACGCGATTTACCATTCAGCAAGGATATAACGTCATCAGCAAACGTGGTGGTGGAGGCTATATCCGCATTGAAAAGGTACAAATCAGCAATCACCAGGCCTTTTTAGCTAGTTTGGATCAATTATTTGAGGATTATTTATCAGAAAATGATGCCAAGGCGATGATTCAAAAATTATACGAGGAAGAGTTATTAACGCAGCGTGAAGGTAATCTTTTGTTATCATTATTTTCAAAACAAGGGATTAATCACCCTGATGATCAACGAATTCGCGCACAGTTAATGCATGCGTTATTACAGCGTTTAAGTTATGAAAATTAAGCTAGATAGCTAGAGATATGAAGGGGGCATGAAAAATGGAGGATTTATTTACACCTAAAGCAAAAGAAGTCTTGATGTTAGCGCAAGAAGAAGCCAAATACTTCAAGCATCAAACAATTGGTTCAGAGCATCTATTATTAGCTTTAGTGGTGGAAAAAGAAGGTATCGCAGGAAAAACTTTGCGTGAAATGAATATTCAAGAAAATGATATCCGTGAAGAAATCGAGCACTACACCGGTTTTGGCATGGTGAAGCATTATCCTGATAACTACTTCTTACCTTATTCGCCACGAGTGAAACAAATTATCGCTTATGCCAATGATGAAGCCAAACGTTCTGGTGCTGAAAAAATTGGGACCGAGCATTTACTTTTAGGTTTATTACGCGATGAAGAAATTTTAGCTTCACGCATTATGCTCAATTTAGGGCTTAGTTTGTCAAGAATGCGTCAATTATTGAAGAAGAAAATGGGTCAAGAACCTACACGCAATCAAACACAGACACCTAATCGTCGCAAGCAACCAACCCAAGCAAAACAAGAAACTATGGAAGGTACCCCAACGTTGGATGCCTTGGCGCGTGACTTAACCCGTCAAGCCATCGAACAACGCTTAGATCCAGTGGTTGGCCGGAATAAAGAGGTCCGCCGCTTAGTGCAAATTTTAAGCCGACGTACCAAAAACAATCCTGTACTGGTTGGGGAACCTGGTGTCGGAAAAACGGCAATTGTGGAAGGTTTGGCGCAACGCATTATTCATGGTCAAGTGCCAGAAGATATGTTGCATAAACGCGTGATGATGCTAGATATGGGTTCTTTAGTCGCTGGTACGAAATTTAGAGGCGAATTTGAAGAACGTTTGAAGAAAATTATTGATGAAATTTACAATGATGGTCATATTATTCTCTTTATTGATGAAATTCATACCTTGATTGGTGCGGGGAGTGCAGAAGGTTCTGTGGATGCATCCAATATTTTAAAACCAGCCCTTGCCCGTGGCGAAATCCAATTAATCGGCGCGACCACCCTGAATGAATATCAAAAATATGTTGAAAAAGACAGTGCTTTAGAACGTCGCTTAGCCAAAGTCCAAGTCGATGAACCTAGTCAAGAAGAAGCGGTCCAAATCTTACAAGGGTTACGTCCACGCTATGAAGAACACCATGGCTTGATAATTTCCGATGAAGCGATTGAAGCAGCTGTAACGATGTCGGTGCGCTATATTCATTCTCGTCAATTGCCAGATAAAGCCATTGATTTGATTGATGAATCTGCTGCTAAAGTGCGCCTAGATGCTAGCGATAAGCCTTCAAAGGTTGCTGATTTACAAAATGAATTGGTTCGGGTCAATGCAGAAAAAGAAGAAGCCATTTATAATCAATCCTTCGAGCAAGCAGCTCAATTGCGTTTAGAAGAGCGGAAAATTGCTGAAAAATTAGCACAAGCCCAACAAAAACAAATCGAAAATCAAGAGTTGCAAGTGGTTAGTGCCGAAGATGTGGCTGAAGTTGTGTCACAATGGACCGGTGTGCCTGTGCAACAAATCGCTAAGAAAGAAAGCCAACGTTTGATGGATCTAGAAAAAATCTTGCATCAACGAGTCGTTGGTCAAGATAAAGCAGTCGTAGCGGTGTCTAGAGCCATTCGCCGTGCCAGAAGTGGCTTAAAAGATCCAAATCGTCCAATTGGTTCTTTCATGTTCTTAGGGCCGACTGGGGTAGGGAAGACGGAATTAGCCAAAGCCTTAGCCCAAGCGATGTTCGGTAGTGAAGATGCGTTAATTCGGGTAGATATGTCTGAATTCATGGAGAAATACTCGACTTCTCGCTTGATTGGTTCGCCTCCAGGTTATGTAGGCTATGAAGAAGGCGGCCAGTTAACAGAAAAAGTACGGACCAAACCATATTCTGTTATCTTGTTAGATGAAGTAGAAAAAGCCCATCCAGATATCTTTAACATCTTATTACAAGTCTTAGATGATGGGTATTTAACCGATGCCAAAGGACGTAAAGTTGATTTTAGAAATACGATTTTGATTATGACTTCTAACTTAGGCGCAACGCAATTACGCGAAGAAAAGAGTGTCGGTTTCAATGCGGTGGACCAAAGCAAAGACCAAAGAGCGATGGAAAAACGTATTTTAGAAGAATTGAAGAAAGCCTATCGTCCAGAGTTCTTGAACCGTATCGATGAAACTGTGGTCTTTAATTCATTAGATGCGAGCGAAATTCATGAAATTGTGAAAATCATGAGTCGTCAAATCGTCGCACGTATGGCAGAACAAGGCATTCAATTGAAGATTACGCCAAGTGCTATTGATGTCATCGGTAAAGCCGGCTTTGATCCAGAATACGGTGCACGGCCAATTCGTCGGGCATTGCAACGTGAAATTGAAGATAAGCTAAGTGAAGCGTTGATTTCTGGCCAAGTTCAATTAGGCGATGCAGTGACAATCGGTGCTTCTAAAGGCAATATCACTTTGACTGTCAAGAATAGCAAAACCCAACCACTTGAACTTGTCGGTAGTGGTAAATAAGCAAGACTTTCAGCAGACCAGGGTCATTGTGCTCTGGTCTGTTTTTGAAGTTTTTTAAAATGAAGGGCTTGCTTTTTAATGATTTCGTGTGAAGTATCACAAAAATCGGTGGATTCGCTCAGATAGGTTTGATACGATAAAAATATCAATTGTGAAATATTTTTTTAATGAGAAAGTTTTCTAATCCTTTAGAATCATCCTATTTTTAATCGTTGTTATCTTTCAAGAAATAACATAAGTATCAATAAAAAGTCGGCGCCGTTTCATTGCACAAACAATGAATTAATGATACATTAAATAGTGCCTATTACATATAAATTTGAATTATGACAAAGAATTGAGGTTTTTTGATGATTAATATTGTCGCAACGGTAGAATCCTTGGCCCAAGCTGAGCAATTATTACCGTATGTAGATACTATCTTTTTTGGTGAAGAACGTTTTGGCCTACGCTTGCCAGCCAGCTTTACCAGAGAAGAACAAAAACAATTAGTAGACTTAGCCCATCAGCACGGCAAAAAAGCGATGATTGCAGTGAATGGGATTATGCATCCGGAAAAGATGAAAGAAATCCCTGAATACTTGGCTTTTCTACGTTCAATCAATGTAGATGTGATTTCCCTTGGCGACCCTGGGATTATCTATGTGATGCGCAAAAATCCTGAGTTAAGTCTACCTTTCATTTATGATGGGGAAACATTGGTTACGAGTGCGCGTCAAATTAACTTCTGGGCGAAAAAAGGCGCATTAGGAGCTGTCCTTGCCCGCGAAGTGCCTTTTGAAGAGATGAAAGTGATGTCTCAAGAGCTACAAGTCCCCGCAGAAGTTTTAGTATATGGCGCGACTTGCATCCATCAATCCTTACGTCCGCTTTTACAAAATTACTATAACTTTACGCAACAAAAAGAATCGGTGAAAAAAGAGCGCGGACTATTCTTAAGTGAACCGAAAAAAGAAGAAACGCATTATTCGATTTACGAAGATAGCCATGGCACGCATATTTTCGCTGATAAAGATATTCAATTGATGAATGAATTACCAGATTTAGTGGACTATCATTTTACGACTTGGAAATTAGACGGTATCTATTGCCCTGGAGAAGGCTTTGTTACGATTGCGAAGGCTTTTGATACCGCCAGAAAAGCCATTGAAGCGAACAATTTTACCGATGAATTAAAAGCACAACTTGTTGCTACGATTGAGGCAAATCATCCTGTCAATCGCGAATTAACGACTGGTTTTTACTATATCGAACCAGATGCCATTAAATAGGAGGGACAATCATGACTGTTCAATATAAACGACCCGAGATTCTAGCACCAGCTGGGACACTCGAAAAATTAAAAACAGCCATCCATTATGGGGCAGACGCTGTATATATTGGTGGAAATGCCTATGGATTGCGTTCTCGTGCGGGTAATTTTACCTATGAAGAAATGAAAGAAGGCGTGGAGTTTGCCAAGGCGCACAATGCCAAAGTCTATGTGGCAGCCAATATGGTGACACACGAAGCCAACCAAGCAGGGGCTGGTGAATTTTTCCGCGAATTGCGTGATGTGGGGATTTCTGCGGTTATCGTTTCAGACCCGGCTTTAATCGAAATTTGTATTACTGAAGCACCAGGATTACCTGTTCATTTATCCACCCAAGCTTCAGCCACCAACTTTGAAACCTTAGAATTTTGGAAAGAAGAAGGTTTAGAGCGTGTGGTATTAGCGCGTGAAGTTTCGATGGAAGAGGTCGCAACGATTCGCCAAAATACGGATATTGAGATTGAAGCCTTTATTCATGGGGCGATGTGTATCTCTTATTCCGGGCGTTGTACGTTGTCTAACCATATGTCCATGCGTGATGCCAATCGTGGCGGCTGCTCACAATCTTGTCGTTGGAAATACGATTTATACGATATGCCTTTTGGAACAGAACGTCGCAGCTTGGTGAAAAATGGGGCAGTTGCGGAAGAGTTTTCGATGAGTGCCGTAGATATGTCGATGATTGAACATTTGCCAGACTTGATTAAAAATGGCGTAGATAGTTTCAAGATTGAAGGCCGTATGAAGTCGATTCACTATGTCTCAACGGTATGTAATGTTTATCGTGCAGCGGTGGATAGCTTTATGGCAGATCCAGAAAATTATGTCTGCAAACAAGAGTGGATTGATGAATTATGGAAAGTGGCGCAACGTGAATTAGCGACTGGTTTTTACTATCATATCCCAACAGAAAATGAACAATTATTTGGTCCACGTCGTAAAATTCCTGAATATAAATTTATTGGTGAAGTAATTAGCTATGATGAAGAGACCAAAATTGCGACCATTCGCCAAAGAAATCACTTTAGCGTAGGCGATGAAATCGAAATCTATGGCCCTGGCTTCCATCATTTCCATCAAAGTGTAGAATGGATGAAAAATGAAGAGGGCGAAATGATTGATCGTGCACCAAATCCAATGATGCTCTTAACAATGCCGGTTGCTGAACCAGTCAAACCAGGCGATATGTTACGAAAGAAAAAAGAAGAAAAGGTTAGAGAGAAAAAAGTCGCTCAAGCCTAATGAATACCAATCAACTTAGACCAGAGACGGATAGTGTTTCTGGTCTGTTTTTAGTATAATATATTTGTTATCTAAAAGGAGGCGTAAAAAATGGAAAATATTAAAAATCCAATTATTCGCTATTTATTGGCTATATTATTATTTATCGGATTACTAACTTTGGATCAAACCTCGACCATGTTGATTGCTTTAGGTCCAACGATTTCAAGTAATCAAACGTTTGTCTATATAATTGCAACCTTACTCTTACTTACGACGGTGGGTATCTCTTATTATCTAGCAAGAAAACAAGGCTGGATGAAACCTATCACACAGACGATTACCAAAGACAACTGGAAATTCATTTTGGGTATGTTTGCGCTGACCTACCTACTTAAATTACTGAGCGGTGTGATTTTACAGCTTTTTGGCGTCAATGTAGCACCAGAAAACCAACAAGCGATTGAAAGTCTGATGAAGCAAATTCCAACTTGGTATATGGGATTGATGATTTTAGTCTTAGCGCCAATGGTAGAAGAATTTATTTGTCGAGCGCTTATTTTCAAAACAATCAAAAATAAAAAAATCGCTTTTGTGGTGGCGATGCTAGTCTTTGCTTTACTACATGTTAGTGGCCAATTTGATTTAAGTTTTATTGTGTATTTGAGTATGAGTGCTGCTTTGACCTATACATATTATCGTCATGAGAATTTAAACGAAAGCATTGCAGTCCACTTCTTAAATAATTTAATCGGTTTTGTGGCATTGTTAGTGATGTAAGAAATAATGTAGAGAAGAATCCTATCATTGAGGGTTCTTCTTTTTTACTATTTGTAATAAATGTTTTTTTTTGTTACAATAATTTTAAGAAAATAATTAGAAATCAGAAGTATAAAGAAATAGGATAGTAGTGAGTGTTTAATATTTATGAAAAATGTTTATTGAAAATTCAAGAAGGAAATCTAAAGGATGATGAAAAATAAAAATGCAACGATTATTTATGCGAATCGTTTTATTTCGCTGATTGCTGAATATGGTTATACGATATTGATTAACATTTATTTATCGAGAATTTCTGTGCGTTTTGTGATGTATTTTTGGGCGGTGAAGCTACTAGCCAGCCTAGTCGCAGCTAAAGTCAAAAATTATTTGCCACAAAGCAATAGTCGAATGGTGCTATTTTCTCTGGAAGTGACGAAAGCGCTCTTGTTGATATTACTTGCTTTCTACTTTGAATCACTGGTACTGTTTTTACTCGTTTTTCTTTTAGAGATATGCAATACGTTGTTTTCTAGCAAGTTGTATGCGACGGTTCCCAATTTAATTGCTAGTAATAATTTAATTCGGTTTAATTCAGTGTATACAAGTATTGGTTCGCTCTCTTATTTTTTAGCGCCGATGATTGTTGGGGTTAATCTCATGCATCATCAGCATTATCTATTTGTCTTATATGCTTTGCTAGTATTAATTGGTTCGATAGGCTTGTTATTTATGCATATCCAAATGAATGAGGACAAAAAGACTAAACAAGCAGAGAAAGTCAGACATAATTATCAATTTATGAGTATTATGAGACATCCGACTGCTTTTTTGATGATGATGGTGATAGGTTTGCTAAGTTCAATAGGGGTACTTTTTGATACGTATGAAGTGAGGTATCTTATCCAAGGAATAGGACTGAGCGAGCAGCAATATTCTTTTTCGCTCTCATTTTTAGCTGGTTGTTTTTTGGTGACGAGTGTGTTGTTGAGTTTTAAAAAAGAGTTTAAATCACCTAAAAATGTATTCTTAATAGGAATGTTTATTTATATTTTGTATTTGATTCTGTTTTCGTTTGCTAAAAGCTATTTTCAGGTTTTATTTAGTTACATTTTACTTGCGGTTGGACAAACGATTGCTGGTCTTGTGCAAAATGTTTATGTACAACAAAGTTTACCTGATAAAGAGATTCAAAATTACATGGTGTGGGATGAAGTTTTAAGTCGGAGTATTTCGGGGGGCTTTGTTTTGGCAGTGGGAGTATTTTCACCTGATGTCACTGCGCTTTTTGTTGTATTCCAAAGTTTTAGTTTGGTTGCAATGGGAATGTTCCTTATTTTTCTTTTAGTGAGTATAAGTTTGAAAAAGAAGACGTAAATTTTTGCGCATATTCTAGAATATTTTTACAGAGTCATATTAGTTAAAAACCGAGAAACTTTTCTGTGGAAGTTCTCGGTTTTTTTACTTTTCTAGAATATAAGTGTAAAAACTTTGTGATTTCATCATTTTCTAGAATATAAGTGTAAAAACTTTGTGATTTCATCATTTTCTAGAGTATAGGTGGGAAAACTTTTGGATTTATTCGCACATAGGGATGAAAAATCAATGTTGAGAATAAAAATGAAAAATTTCATGAAAGCTTGACAAATAGGCTAGAATTGTCTACAATATATAGATGCAAAAACTATCAAAAAGTATTATCAGTAGGAACGAAATATTGTCCGTTTCGGCTGTAGCATAAGGAAAACAAAAGTAGAACAGGGATTTGAACGCTTTCTATTTTTGATTTTTTTTGCCTTAAAGTCGCAAAAAATACGATTTGTTACCTAAGTTTAATGTTTGTAACAAAAAAGTAATATTGGTTGGTAGCTATTTTGAAAGATTTTTGAAGGGGTGAAGAGCTTGGCTGGACACGTAGTAAAATACGGAAAGCACCGCGAACGTAGAAGTTTCGCACGTATCAGTGAAGTATTGGAATTACCGAATTTGATTGAGATTCAAACAGATTCTTATCAATGGTTCTTAGATGAAGGACTAAGAGAAATGTTTGAAGATATTTTACCGATTGAAGATTTCAACGGCAATTTATCTCTAGAATTCGTAGATTATGAGTTGAAGACACCTAAGTATGATGTAGATGAAGCACGTGCACACGATGCAAACTATTCTGCACCATTACATGTAACATTACGTTTGACAAATAGAGAAACTGGCGAAATCAAGTCACAAGAAGTATTCTTTGGCGATTTCCCATTAATGACTGAACAAGGAACCTTTATCATCAACGGGGCAGAACGTGTTATCGTTTCACAATTAGTCCGTTCTCCGGGTGTGTACTTCCATGGGAAAGTAGATAAGAATGGTAAAGAAGGTTTCGGTTCTATTGTCATTCCTAACCGTGGCGCATGGTTAGAAATGGAAACAGATAGTAAAGATATTTCTTATGTACGTATTGACCGTACCCGTAAGATTCCATTGACAGTGTTAGTTCGTGCGTTAGGTTTTGGTTCAGATGATACAATCTTTGAAATTTTTGGAGATAGCGAATCATTACGTAACACCATCGAAAAAGACTTACACAAAAATGCAAGTGATTCACGTACAGAAGAAGGCTTGAAAGATATTTACGAGCGTCTACGTCCAGGCGAACCTAAGACTGCCGATAGCTCAAGAAATCTTTTAAATGCGCGTTTCTTTGATCCAAAACGTTATGACCTTGCTGCAGTAGGTCGCTACAAAGTGAATAAGAAATTAGACTTAAAAACACGTCTATTAAACTTAACTTTGGCTGAAACTTTAGTAGATCCTGAAACCGGTGAAATTCTAGTTGAAAAAGGCACAGTCCTAACACACCAAGTGATTGATAGCATTGCTGAACAATTAGAAAACGGTTTGAATAGTGTTACTTACTATCCTTCAGAAGATGGGGTTGTCACTGAGCCGATGACTGTTCAAGTAATCAAAGTCTTTTCACCAAAAGATCCAGAACGTGAAATTAATATCATTGGCAATGGCTACTTACCAAGCGATGTGCGCACGATTCGTCCTGCTGATATTATCGCAAGCATGAGTTACTTCCTAAACTTAATGGAAGGTATCGGTAAAGTAGATGATATCGACCACTTAGGAAATCGTCGTATCCGTTCAGTTGGTGAGTTATTACAAAATCAATTCCGTATCGGTTTAGCGCGTATGGAACGTGTGGTACGTGAACGCATGTCAATTCAAGACACTGAAACACTAACACCACAACAATTAATCAACATTCGTCCAGTAGTTGCAAGCATCAAAGAATTCTTTGGTTCTTCTCAATTATCACAATTCATGGACCAAACCAACCCGCTAAGTGAGTTAGCCCACAAACGTCGTCTATCTGCGTTAGGGCCTGGTGGTTTGACGCGTGATCGTGCCGGATATGAAGTTCGTGACGTTCACTACTCTCACTATGGTCGTATGTGTCCGATTGAAACGCCTGAAGGTCCAAACATCGGGTTGATCAACAGTTTAGCGACTTATGCGAAAGTGAATAAATATGGCTTTATCGAAACACCATATCGTCGTGTAGACCGTGAAACTGGTCGTGTAACCGATCAAATTGATTATCTAACTGCTGATATCGAAGACCATTATGTTGTGGCCCAAGCAAACAGTAAGTTAAACGAAGATGGTACGTTTGCTGAACCTGTTGTTATGGCGCGTGCAACAAGTGAAAATATCGAAGTTGCTGTTGAAAAAGTGGACTACATGGACGTATCTCCTAAACAAGTAGTTGCCGTGGCGACTGCATGTATCCCATTCTTAGAAAACGATGACTCTAACCGTGCCTTGATGGGGGCCAACATGCAACGTCAAGCAGTGCCTTTGATTAATCCTAAAGCACCATTGGTTGGTACTGGTATGGAATACAAATCAGCGCATGACTCTGGAGCAGCTTTATTATGTAAACACGATGGTATCGTTGAATACGTGGATGCAAGTGAAATTCGCGTTCGCCGTGAAGATGGTACCTTAGATAAATATAAAGTAACGAAATTCCGTCGTTCAAACTCAGGAACAAGTTACAACCAACGTCCATTAGTTCAATTGCATGAACGCGTGGCTAAAGGCGATACTTTAGCAGACGGTCCATCAATGGAAGGTGGAGAATTAGCTTTAGGTCAAAACGTCTTAGTTGCCTTCATGACATGGGAAGGTTACAACTATGAAGATGCGGTTATCATGAGCCGTCGTTTAGTAAAAGATGATGTGTATACTTCTGTGCATATTGAAGAATACGAATCAGAAGCACGTGATACCAAATTAGGACCTGAAGAAATCACTCGCGAAATTCCAAACGTGGGTGAAGATGCCTTGAAGAACCTTGATGAAATGGGTATTATCCGCATCGGGGCAGAAGTAAAAGACGGGGACTTATTAGTAGGTAAAGTGACACCAAAAGGAGTGACTGAATTATCTGCAGAAGAACGTCTATTACATGCAATCTTCGGTGAAAAAGCGCGTGAAGTTCGTGATACTTCTCTTCGTGTTCCTCATGGCGGTGGCGGTATTGTCCACGATGTGAAGATCTTTACACGTGAAGCTGGCGATGAATTATCACCAGGCGTAAATATGTTAGTACGTGTTTATATTGTTCAAAAACGTAAAATCCATGAAGGGGATAAGATGGCCGGTCGTCACGGTAATAAAGGGGTTGTTTCCCGTATTATGCCAGAAGAAGATATGCCATTCTTACCAGACGGAACACCAGTGGATATCATGTTGAATCCATTAGGGGTGCCATCACGTATGAACATCGGACAAGTATTAGAATTACACTTAGGTATGGCTGCGCGTGCCCTTGGTATCCATGTAGCAACACCTGTATTTGATGGTGCGAGCGATGAAGATGTATGGGCAACGGTTCGTGAAGCTGGTTTAGCTAAAGATGCTAAAACCATCCTTTACGACGGACGTACAGGGGAACCATTCGATGGCCGTATTTCTGTCGGTGTCATGTATATGATTAAATTAGCCCACATGGTTGATGACAAACTACATGCCCGTTCAATTGGACCATACTCATTAGTTACCCAACAACCACTTGGAGGTAAAGCTCAATTTGGTGGACAACGTTTCGGGGAAATGGAAGTATGGGCACTGGAAGCTTACGGTGCTGCTTATACCTTACAAGAAATCTTAACTTACAAGTCAGATGATGTTGTCGGACGTGTGAAAACTTACGAAGCCATCGTGAAAGGTGAACCAATTCCAAAACCAGGTGTGCCAGAATCATTCCGCGTATTAGTCAAAGAATTACAATCTCTTGGTTTAGATATGCGCGTATTAGACATTGACGATCAAGAAATTGAATTACGTGACATTGATGATGACGATGATTTAATTACCGTTGATGCTTTAACAAAATATGCTGAAAAACAAAAAGCCCAACAAGAAGCACAACGCAAAGCTGAAGAAGAAGCTTTAGCCGCTAGTCAAGCCGAAGAAGAGGACAACGACGAAGCCTAAAATCGCGCTTGTCAAAAGTATAAATGAATGATAAGTAGTGGCAGAAGGGATGATTTTCTGCCCGCTTATCTTGCTGTATAAAATCGAGTGAAAAAAGGAAATGGAGGGAACCCCTTTTGATCGATGTAAATAATTTCGAAAGTATGCAAATAGGTTTGGCTTCTCCCGAGAAAATCAGAAGCTGGTCTTTTGGTGAAGTAAAAAAACCAGAAACCATTAACTATCGTACCTTAAAGCCTGAACGCGAAGGCTTGTTTGATGAACGTATTTTCGGTCCTACAAAAGACTGGGAATGTGCTTGTGGTAAATATAAGAGAATCCGCTACAAAGGGATTACTTGTGACCGTTGTGGGGTAGAAGTAACTCGTTCTAAAGTGCGCCGCGAACGTATGGGCCACATCGAATTAGCTGCTCCTGTATCACATATTTGGTACTTCAAAGGGATTCCATCACGTATGGGATTAGTCCTAGATATGAGCCCTCGTGCATTAGAAGAAATCATCTATTTTGCTTCTTATGTCGTAATCGATCCAGGTAACACAAGCTTAGAGAAAAAACAATTATTAACAGAACGTGAATACCGTGAAAAACGTGAACAATACGGCCAAGAATTTACGGCTGCTATGGGTGCTGAAGCGGTGAAACAATTATTAGAAGGTGTCGATTTAGAAGCAGAAGTTGCTGAATTAAAAGAAGAATTAAAAACAGCTTCTGGTCAAAAACGTACACGCGCGATCCGTCGTTTGGATATTTTAGAAGCATTCCGTTCTTCTGGTAATAAACCAAGCTGGATGGTGATGGATGTTATTCCAGTTATCCCACCTGATTTACGTCCAATGGTTCAATTAGAAGGTGGCCGTTTTGCGACTTCTGACTTGAATGACTTATATCGTCGTGTGATTAACCGTAATAATCGTTTGAAACGTTTATTAGACTTAAATGCACCAGGTATCATCGTTCAAAACGAAAAACGTATGTTACAAGAAGCGGTGGATGCCTTAATTGACAATGGTCGTCGTGGCCGTCCAGTAACAGGTCCAGGTAACCGTCCATTGAAATCTCTATCACACATGTTGAAAGGGAAACAAGGTCGCTTCCGTCAAAACTTATTAGGTAAACGTGTTGACTACTCTGGACGTTCAGTTATCGTAGTTGGACCATTCTTGAAGATGTATCAATGTGGTTTACCAAAAGAAATGGCGATTGAATTATTCAAACCATTCGTCATGCATGAATTAGTGAAACGCGAATTAGCTTCAAATATTAAAAATGCTAAACGCAAAATCGAACGTCAAGAAGATGATGTTTGGGATGTATTGGAAGATGTAATTAAAGAACACCCAGTACTACTTAACCGCGCACCTACCTTGCACCGTCTAGGTATCCAAGCCTTTGAACCAGTCTTAGTGGAAGGCCGTGCGATTCGTTTGCACCCATTAGTATGTGAAGCCTACAACGCGGACTTTGATGGGGACCAAATGGCGGTTCACGTACCATTGAATGAAGAAGCTCAAGCCGAAGCAAGAATGTTGATGTTAGCGGCTCAAAACATCTTGAACCCTAAAGATGGTAAACCAGTCGTAACTCCTTCTCAAGATATGGTCTTAGGTAACTACTACTTAACCATGGAAGAAGCTGGTCGTGAAGGTGAAGGTATGATTTTCCGCGATATGGACGAAGCGGTAACTGCATGGCGCAATGGCTATGTGCACCTACATTCTCGTATCGCTGTGAATCCAAATACCTTAGGGGACAAACCATTTACTGAAGAACAAAAATCTAAGTTAATGGTGACAACTGTTGGTAAGATTATCTTCAACTCAATCATGCCACAAGAATTCCCTTACTTAAACGAACCAAGCAGCTTTAACTTAACCGTCCAAACACCGGATAAATACTTTGTTGCACCTGGTACGGACATTAAAGCGTTAATTGCGGGTCAAGAATTAGTTGCCCCATTCAAGAAGAAAGACTTAGGAAATATTATCGCTGAAGTCTTCAAACGTTTCAAAGTCACTGAAACTTCTCACATGTTAGATAGAATGAAAGACTTAGGTTACAAACATTCTACTTTAGCGGGTATTACTGTAGGGATTGCCGATATCATGGTGTTGCACGAAAAACATGATATTATTGAAAATGCCCACAAACAAGTTGACAATATTACGCGTACTTTCCGTCGTGGTTTGATTACGGATGAGGAAAGATATGAGCGTGTTATCGGTGTTTGGAATGATGCCAAAGACCAAATTCAAAAGAAACTGATGGAAGGTTTGGATTATAAAAACCCAATCTTCATGATGTCAGATTCTGGAGCTCGTGGTAACATCTCTAACTTTACACAGCTTGCCGGAATGCGTGGTTTGATGGCCGCTCCAAATGGTCGAATCATGGAATTGCCAATCATCTCTAACTTCCGTGAAGGACTATCTGTCTTGGAAATGTTCATCTCTACTCACGGGGCTCGTAAAGGAATGACCGATACTGCCTTGAAGACTGCCGACTCAGGTTACTTAACTCGTCGTTTGGTTGACGTGGCACAAGATGTCATTATTCGTGAAGATGATTGTGGTACTGATCGTGGTTTAGTGATTACTGCGATTAAAGAAGGTAATGAACCTATTGAGTCTCTAGAAGAACGCATGATTGGTCGTTATACTCGTAAATCTGTCATTGATCCAAATACTGGTGAAGTAATCATCGGTTCAAATGAATTGATTACAGAAGATATCGCTAAACAAATCGTGGATGCAGGAATTGAAGAAGTAACGATTCGTTCAGTATTTACATGTAATACACGTCATGGGGTATGTAAACACTGTTATGGACGCAACTTGGCCACTGGTAGTGAAGTTGAAGTCGGTGAAGCAGTCGGTACAATCGCTGCCCAATCAATCGGTGAACCTGGTACTCAGTTAACCATGCGTACTTTCCATACCGGTGGGGTTGCCGGAGATGATATCACTCAAGGTCTTCCTCGTGTCCAAGAAATTTTTGAAGCACGTAATCCTAAAGGGCAAGCCGTGATCACTGAAGTAACTGGTGAAGTCATTGAGATTAACGAAGAAGCTTCAACTCGTACCAAAGAAGTGACGATTAAAGGTAAAACCGATACTCGTACTTATACTGTACCATTTACTGCGCGTATGAAAGTGGCTCAAGGCGACATCGTACACCGTGGTCAACCATTAACAGAAGGTTCAATTGATCCTAAACAATTACTTCAAGTTCGCGATGTATTATCTGTTGAAACTTACCTATTGCGCGAAGTACAACGTGTATACCGTATGCAAGGGGTAGAAATCGGGGATAAACACATCGAAGTAATGGTTCGTCAAATGTTACGTAAAGTCCGTGTAATGGATCCAGGTGACACAAACATCTTACCAGGTACTTTAATGGATATTGCTGACTTTAAAGACCAAAACTACGAAACAATCGTAAATGGCGGTGTGCCAGCAACTTCTCGTCCAGTATTGCTAGGTATTACGAAAGCATCCTTGGAAACAAACAGCTTCTTATCTGCTGCTTCCTTCCAAGAAACAACTCGTGTGTTAACAGATGCTGCTATCCGCGGTAAGAAAGATCCATTGCTAGGATTGAAGGAAAATGTTATCATCGGTAAGATTATTCCTGCAGGTACTGGTATGGCTCGTTACCGCAATATGGAACCAAAAGAAGCAACTTTAACGAGCGAAAACGTGTATAGCATTTCTGATGTAGAAGCACAACTAGCTGCCGAAGATGCTTTAAACAATAACGATTTACTATAATCAATCATAGAACAAAAGGCTCAGGAACAATTCCTGGGCTTTTTGTGTATCCTGAAAAAGGTCATCAACTTAGAAGATTCAGTCGTAAGCCTTAGGAATTATAGTGAGTAAACGGTTAAAATGAAACTAGAAAAAGAATTCAGGATGTGGTTTGCGTGGACTCAAATTTCAAAAACCATTTTATTGCTGGGTTGGTTGAAGTGGTGTTACATGTCATTGTAGAAGGAATTGTCTGTGTGTTGGAAAGTCTAAATTAAAACAAAAAGTCTATCCACCTCATGTTTAAATGTGGGATAGACTTTTTTAGTGTTATTTTTTGACAGGAATCCAAATCTCACTATAGGCAAAACCAGATTTTTCAGGATCCATCTTGGTAAATGAGAAGGAAAGTGAGTCCGCTAATTGATAATCATGATTCACTAACCAATCTGTATAGATATTGGCCATTGTTTGCTGAAGGGTTTCAGGAAAAGGTCCCTCATTTGGAAAGACTGCCCACGTAGAAGCAGGCATTTCTAAATAATCTAGGCCTTCTGGTAAATTACGCTCTTGAGTAATAACCCCAATCATATGTGTCAGTTGGCCTTCTTCGGCTAAAAATTGTCGATCCGCTTGATAAGAAATATTCAGAATGTCATTTGGCTCTCCGTTTTTTAATTGATGCATTAAATTTCGTTGTGTTTCCGTGATGCTTTGAGCTAGGGCAACGATTTCTTGATTCACGCCTTCAAATTGCATCTTGACCCGTTTACTAACTCCGGCAAAGGTGAAGGCGGTTTTTTCGATTAATTGATATTCCATTTGATTTCCTCCATGAACAGTTATTTTAAATTGAATAGGTTCAAAGCTTCGACCGCGTTGTTTTTGATAAACTTCAGATGGCAGCATTCCGCTAAATTTTTTGTAAGCGCGAGTAAATCCATCGACGGACTGATAGCCACTTTCAAAGGCTGTTTCTGTGACTGATTTGCCAGTTAATAGTTTTTGTGTGGCTAGGGAGAGTTTGCGATTTTTGATATATTCCACCAGACTCATTCCCGTCAAATAAAAGAAAACTTGTTTGATATCTAGCATGGGCCACTGGCTTTGCTGGGCGATTTGCTCCATAGTATCAGGACTATCAAGATATTGTTCGATGAGTTGCATGCAGTGATTTAATTGTTTAAGCATATTGTCCTCCATCTGTGTTTTGTTAGCTAACTTGACCTTATCTTATCATGGATGAATGAGAGGCACTCGACAAAATATCAGAAGTTTGGTCGGATGAGATAAATTTGTAAAAGGTAATACCCGCTTTTCCGGCTTGTTTGGTATGCTCGTAGGTTTTGGTGTCAAGGCCGCCGATTTCAAAGCCACAAGCTAGATAAAAACGGCAAGCATCTAGATTATTATCTTGTGCGATGACGGATAAGCCTTTATACCCTTCATCTATCGCATATTGATAGGCTGCCTGGATGAGCTGCTTGCCGATTCCTTTGCCACGTAAGGCTTTCTTTACTTTTAGATCAGATATGTAGCAGCAAGGGCCAAATCCTGGTGTTAAGATAGCCAAGCCGACACAGGTTTGTCCTTCGTAAGCGCCGAGAAAGATAGTATCCTTTTTCATTTCCACATACTGATAGTTTTCATCGGGAAAGGTCATTTCAGTGATTTGATCAGGAGGAAAGTCTATTTCTTCGTGATGCCATCCTGTTTCATCATAGCGAATCTTCATCTTACCGCGCAGTAAAAACGGCTCATTTGCTAGATTAATATCCTGCGCATGGCTTTCATCAATGAATCGAATGTCCATTTGTATCCTTCTTTCACTTTATTTTCTTTCATTCTAGCATATGGATGACAAAATACAGCGGAATTTAGTAAAAAATCCTGTTTTTCGCTTGCCTTAAAGTTAGGTTTAAGGTGTATGATAGTTTTTGTGCAATAATACATAAAAGGATTGATGGAACATGATTCTTGAAAAAATTACTGATGCCAAAGATTTAAAACAATTAAATCGGGCGCAACTACATACTTTAGTCGATGAAGCGCGCACTGCTTTATTGAACAAAATTAGTCAACATGGCGGTCACAATGGGCCAAATTTAGGCGTGGTCGAAATGACGGTGGCTTTACATCGTGTGTTCAATTCACCGGTGGATAAGTTGGTTTTTGATATTTCACACCAAACGTATATCCACAAGATGTTAACCGGTCGTGCCCAAGCCTTTTTAGATCCTGCGCATTTTGATGATGTGTCTGGCTATACCAATCCGAAAGAAAGCGAACATGACTTATTCACAGTGGGGCATACTTCGACTTCGCTGGCTTTAGCTAATGGGATTGCGGTGGCCCGTGATTTAAAGCAAGAAAATTACAATGTTGTGGCGTTAATTGGCGATGGTTCATTGTCTGGGGGATTAGCCTTTGAAGGATTGAATAATATCGCCGAACAAAACAGCAATATCATCGTGATTGTAAACGATAATGACCAATCAATTGCGGATAACTTCGGTGGGTTATATCGTAATTTAAAAGCTTTGCGCGAATCAAATGGTCAAGCGAAAGATAATTTCTTTCAATCACTGGGCTTTGAATATCATTATTTAGACGAAGGCAATGATTTAGATGCTTTAATCGACTTGTTTGAATCGGTCAAAGATGTGGATCACCCTGTGTTGTTACATGTGCATACGGTGAAGGGAAAAGGCTTCAAATTCGCAGAAGAAAATCGTGAAAAATTCCATGCAGGTGGTCCATTTAGTCTTGAAACCGGTGAATATGTCAAACGCGGTACCGGGGCGAAAACATACAGCAATCTCACCACAGAATTTTTGTGGGACAAAATGCAAAAGGATAAAACAGTGGTCGCAGTGAATGCAGGCACTCCGATGATGTTATTTAATCCTGAACAACGTAAACAATTAGGCAAACAATTTATTGATGTTGGTATTGCCGAACAACAAGCAGCAACCATGACAGCGGGCTTGGCTAAAAATGGCGCTAAACCAGTCTGGGTGGTCAATTCAACCTTTATGCAACGTAGCTATGACCAAGTTTCACATGACTTAGCCTTAAATGATTTGCCAGGAACGATTTTGGTTTATAATGCTTCAGTGAATGGCATGAATGATGAAAGCCACCTAGGGATTTTTGATATTCCATTTTTAAGTCATATTCCAAACCTAGTTTATCTTGCGCCAACAAATCAAGAAGAATATTTGGCGATGCTTGACTGGTCCTTGGAACAAACCATTCATCCAGTAGCTATTCGCGTGCCAGTGGGTCCATTACGCAGCACAGGAAAAGCAGATACGACGGATTATAATCAACTTTATCAAAATGAAGTCGTTCAAGCAGGAAGCAAGGTCGCTGTAATGGGTGTCGGTAATTTCTTTGGTTTAGCGGAAGAAGTCATCGCCGCACTAGCTAAGGAAAACATCCAAGCAACCTTGATTAATCCTAAATTTATCTCTGGTGTGGATGAAACATTATTAACAGAATTAACCAATAATCATCAACTAGTGGTGACGTTAGAAGATGGCATTACAGACGGCGGCTATGGTCAAACGGTCGCAAGCTTTTTAGGCAATACCGATGTGAAGGTGCAAAATTACGGTTTAGATAAAGCTTTCCATGATCGTTATGTAGCCAGTGAATTATTAGCTGAAAATGGCATCACGGTGGAAAATATTGTGAAAAATATTTTAGCAGTGGTCAAATAATCGATGACAAAGGAAGGGTGGATATGCTGCCCTTCTTTTTGTGTGGTATAAAGGAATTTCCTTGCAAAACGTCTTTATTTTCTTTATCATAAGTTTAGCAACAAAAGTTAGATAATTTAATGGAAAGATTTGAAAATGAAAAAAGTATTGAGTATTATCGTCCCTAGTTATAATTCCCAGGATTATTTAAAGCGTTGTGTGGAATCTTTGCTTATTGGGGGCAGTCGGGTTGAAATTTTAATCGTCAATGATGGGTCAAAAGATAACACCGGCAAGATTGCGGATGACTATCAAGCGCAATACCCAGAGATTGTGCGCGCGATTCATCAGGAAAACGGTGGGCATGGCGAGGCGGTCAATACGGGCATCAAGCATGCGACGGGTGAGTATGTGAAAGTCGTGGATAGCGATGACTGGGTAGATCCGGATGCCTATGAAAAGATTTTAGACTGTTTAGCTAGTTTTACTGAGCCGATTGATTTATTGATTAGTAATTACGTTTATGAAAAACAAGGGGCCAAACGTAAGAAAGTTATCGAATATACGTCCTTTTTACCAACGAATCAAGTATTTAGCTGGGAGGCGACCAAGCGTTTTCTAGTAGGTAAGTATTTATTGATGCATTCGGTGATTTATCGTCGGCAATTATTGTTATCGCAGCATTTAGTTTTACCTAAGCATACTTTTTATGTGGATAATTTGTATGTTTTTGAGCCACTACCCGCTGTGAAGAAAATGTATTATTTAGATGTTGATTTTTATCGCTATTATATTGGGCGCGAGGATCAGTCTGTCAATGAGCAAGTGATGATCAAGCGTATTGACCAACAACTGTATATTAATCGCCGGATGATTGCTTTTTTTGCACAACATCCAACGACTGATAAGAATTTGCAAGCCTATATGTTTAAGTATGCTGAGATTATTACGATGATTTCGTCGGTATTATTGATTAAAGAAGGCAGTCGAGAAAGTTTGGCTAAGAAACGCGAATTATGGCAATATATCCGCAAGCAAGATGTGAAGCTTTATCGCAAGTTGCGCCGTGGCTTCTTTGGTTTCGGAGTGCATTTACCAGGTAAGTCTGGCCACATGATTGTGATAGGTTTTTATCGTTTAGTACATAAATTATATGGTTTTAATTAACAAAGGGGCATCTGTCTGAGCTAGGCAGGTGTCTTTTTTTGCCATAGTATCGTCTTTGAGATTTTGTTAAAATAAATACATAAAATCTTGTAATGTTTTTGAGTTTCAAACGTCTCTTAAGTGAAAGGAGGGCGATGACGATGGATCGAAAAATAGTTGAAGAAAGTTATCTTGTGTTTTCGCCCTCTTTGTATTTGTATGCGCTGTCACTGACAAAAGATGAAAGAAAAGCAGAACAGTTAGTTAGTGAGGCCTATTATAAGCTCCTTTGTTAAACGCATGCCCCTGATCAGTTGAAATTTTGGTTGTTACGTGTAGTTAAGACAAGTTTTATCGATCAATATCGGAAAAAACAATATCGACAGTCAGTGGATTTAGCGAGCCAACAAATCACTTTTACTGAAAGCTTTGAAAGTCAAATCTTGCAAAAAGAACGAAATCGGCAATTGTATTTCGCTATCTTATCCTTGCCGATGCCTTATCAAGAGTTAATATTGTTGTTTTATTTTGCGGATTGTTCTACGACTGAGTTAGCCCAGTATTTTCAGTTGACCGTCAATCAGGTGCGTGTTTACTTACATCGTGCACGCAAAAAATTAAAAGAGGTGTTACAAGATGAGTACTAAATTATTAGAATTATTAGCAAAATACCGTCAAAACCAAGCCACACCAGAAGAAATTGCCTATATCAAAGAACGCCTAGCTGAATTTCAGGAGTTACAAGATTTAGCCTTAGAAGAGGAACAAGCGGAATGGGAAAAACCAGATTTAAGTGTGGAAGATCAACAGTTTAAGCAAAAAATCAATCGACAAATCAAGAAAAATTGGTTTAAAACACTTTTGGCGACGATTGGTATTTTATTCGTATTAACAGGAATCGGCTATTTCGCTTTACCAAAAATTGTCGATCAGTTTTACTATAATCCGATCGGTAAAGATGGAGATAAAGTTGCGCCATTCTCTTTATCTTTCATGACTGCCTATGAGTTGCAGAACCCTTTTATTAGTATCAATGACATTAAAATTAATGCACTCGGTTATGGCAATTATGATGTTGAAACCACATTAGGGAAGCGCGGTGAAACAAGCTTTGATTATCCACTTCCCACTAAAATGGAAATCAGAAAAGGCGAAGTGGTTAATAATAACTATGCTATAAGGACATCTTCCGCGTTATTAAGATTTCCAACTAAGACGAGTGAAACGTTTGAGTATCTCAGAGAAAAAATGCTTAAACAATTGGCTACTTTGCCGCCTTATAGCCAAATTTATGCCTCACTTACTTTTAAACCAAGTGTGACTTTAGAACAAGTGCAAAAAATTGAGGAAGAAGAGTATACACATATTTATTGGTATGGCGTTCAACCCCCAAATGATGAGACTTCGCTATTAGGTTTTTATGACTATAGATTCGTGCCCTATACGTTAACTGCCGAAGATAAGGATAAAAAATATTTAGAAAAACTGAATCAAAAATATCCTTATCTGTTTATGGGAATTCAAACAAGTAATCAATATCCGGAAAATTTCCAGTATGATCGTTTTCAATCCTTGTTGCAATTCATGTTAGATAATCAAGCGCATTTTCAAAAACTCTTCCATTATGAATATTTGAATAAAGAAATCAAAGCTTATCAAAAAGAACTGCAAAATAAAGATAATTTTAAGATTAGCAGTGTGTATACGGTGACTACAGTAGCTTCTTTACAAAATATTCTCAAAAAATATCCAGACTGTTTTGCCAAGATTGAAAAGATTGAATTATACAATCAAAATATGTAAACCAAAAGCTAGACATGTATTTGTTTACAGGTCTAGCTTTTTAGAGTGCGTAGCGTTTTTAGCGAGTATGTCCACTTGATAAGGTGAAAACGCTTGTGAAAAAACGCGCAATGAGCTATAATAAAAGTATAAGAAACAATCTCAAGCAGAGGTTTGTTGAACTTTTGAGCGCAAGGCGAGCTTCGTGCGAGACGGTTATTTCTTTACTACTTTTTAAAAATGCCGATGAGGATTTCTTCTCATCGGCATTTGTATGTTTATCGTAAACGTCTGGCCATGACTTTGTGTAAAGCCGTAGCAATGGTGGTATAAACGGCAATTTCGCCAATAACTGGTAAAGCAAACGGTAAGGTCCCGGCAATTAAGGCAGCTTTGACGCTCATGCCAGCAATGAATGGTAAGCATAGCCATAATGAACCAAGCACTAAATAAATCATTGCGGCACAGACATTGGCTACAAAGATATTGATCCAAGTTTTTTGACGATTACGCAAGAAAAGAGCGGCTAGTACAGCGTAAACGAAAAAGGATGGAAGGTAGCCACCACTTGGCGTTAAGAAGGCAGCGATCCCACCATGAGCCCCAGCGAATACTGGTAAACCTAGTGCTCCTAAGGCTAAGTAAGCTAAAATGGTTGCCCCGGCCCAGGGTAAAGGTAATAAGGTGCCAATCATACCCACGCCTAAGGGTTGCAAGGTTAAAGGAATCATTGGTAATGGCAAGACGATTTGCGCGCAGATAATTAATAAGGCTAATAAAATAGCGGAAAAAGCTAGATAAAAAGTGCGATTTGGACTTTTCATTTGATTCACTCCTAAATTGTATGATTTTGTTGTTTAATCGTTTTTGAGTATAGCACAGAGTATAAATAAACTACAACAGTTACGCTTGTNACGTAAGTTATTTATGTTTGTTGTATATAGTAGTTATTTATTATATTCTCAATAAATGATTACGCTTAAAGTTTTTGAGTTGTGAAGTGTGTTGGTTATTTATATTTGGTGTTTGAAGTACAGATTGGACGACTGTTTGAATAAAGTTTTCACAAATTTAATGTTTGGGATACGTTTGCTTGCTTGTTTCTTTTTGGTATAATAGGAAAAAAGACAGAGAAGTGGTGTTACAATGAAGAAAAATAAANGGTTTATCGGATTTGTGAGTGTTCTGATTGCTTTAATTATTCTTGTGCCGGTAATTGGNCTATTTGTGATGACCTCTCCTGAAAAAAAGGTAGAGCAAACAACGCCGACATCCACGCATGTTAGCAAAGTCAAAAAGAATCAAAAGCCAAAGACGACGAAAACGAGTGAGACTACGCCAGCTGTTGTCAAAGAAGCACAACCTCAGTCAACCGTAGATACACCTACTAATAATCAAACGACTACGACTTCGAGCACAACGACTGTCAATCAAGGCCAAAATGATTCCAACCAAAATAATCAAGCAATGCCAAGTACGCCAACGCCAAGTGCTACACCAAAATTTACTGCCCAAGAAGCAATTGCCGTGGCGCAAAGTTACTATGATCGGACGGGACTTTCACCTAGCAATATGCATTTTGATATTGAGGATACGCATCAAGTGTTAGTCGGTAGCGATGGCAAGACGTATTGGCATGTGATTGGCTTTGTCGATGGGAGTCCTTACATGGCTTATGATATCGCCGTTGATAATGGCACGATTCATGATGGTGTGCTTTATGCGCAAGGTCAAGGAAATTTTGTACCTGTAGAATAACTGAGACGGCGCGTTTTAATTTTTGGTTAGCTTTTGATAAAGGGTAGCAGCATTGAAGGAAAAAGTTTTCATCATCCATTCAATGATTGGCCCATAGGAAAATGTGGCGATGACAGTACCGATGCCTAAGGGTCCACCTAGTAAAAGCGCCAAGATAAATAAAGCACCATAAACGAGTGTAAGCGACCATCCATAGCTTAAATGAAACCACTCGCTAACAGATAAAGTCAAAATATCGGAAGTTTGATAGCCGTAATTGAGCGGAATGTAAAAAGCCAATGACCAACAAATCAATAGCGTTCCACTGATGAGATAAAAGATTTGCCAGAATAATCCTTGTGGTGTCCCTAAAAAATGGTTTATCCACTTTTCTGACAAATCAATGGCTGGTCCGATACCAAAAGAAAAAAGAAATGAACCGACATGAATCAGTTTTCGATTGAGAAAGAAAAAGANNAGGAAGAT
>JGI24708J26588_10000284_pt1 | contig 40974 bp, 36 predicted proteins | sample BioPla1DNA2_FD_26588 | JGI IMG/M metagenome (IMG submission 26588) | reverse complement strand
TTGTTTCATTATTTCTAGCAACGATATTTTTGCAAAATGATAATTTCTGTTCCAAAGATTCTTTAGTATTTTGAATTTCCCTTCCAACTATCTCCCTGCCCTGGATTCCGCTTGTTAATAAAGGAGTTGTTTTTTCATATTTAGCATTTGTAATTTCTAAAGAGGCATCTAATAATCTACTAATATTTGATGAATTACTATTGGAATAGCTCATCAAATTATTATTATCGAATGCCTTAACATTTTTTGAATTGTAATAAAAATAGTAAGTACCACTGCATTTACAGGAAGGTACTTCGGTTAAAGTACATAAATGAACATTTTTTTCTTCATATGTTGTATTTTTCAAAAACTTACTATATGTAGTTTCTTCGTAACATATAATTAATGTATTATCAATTTGATCTCTATAAATAATATTATAATAAATATCATTAGAAAATCTTGATATAATCTGTTGTTCGAGTTTTTTTCCAAACAGTATCAACTTCTGCAAAGTATATAGTAGCCTTTTTGGGTACATATATGTCAGAGCGTAAAATCTTGTATCCATGATCTTCTAAAAACACTTTTCTAATTAAACCTGATTCATATATATAACATCTTTCATCTTTATATTTATATTCTAGCAAGTTTTCCCATTGTTTTGTATGCTCTTCTAAAACACAATTAGGTAAATAAATTCTAGCATCATTTGTTCCTTTTCTTAAGGCTCTACCGATTTGTTGTGCAGTGCTTCTGAAGTTTGAAAAAGTATCTAAAAATATTATAGTTTTAATTGCTGGTATATTAAGTCCTTCAACTAGCATATCTGAATGTACAAAAACATCATATTTATATTCTTCATTTTTTATGGTTTTACCAGAATTATAATAATTATCTTCCTTTTTAAAATTAGAATGTAATCCAGCTGTTGCTATACCTTTATTATTTAAATATCTAGTAATATTTTTTATTTTTGTTTCGCCTTTGCATCTTATTATTATTTTACCATTATCAAGATTCGTACCTATAACTTCTAATATTTTTGCTTTTTCTTTATATCCAATTTTTGTGATTGCCCCTAAATAGCTAGTTTTATTAGATTCTAACTCTAAAGGTAAAAATTTTACTTCAGAAATAATTTTATCACAAATAAAATTTCTCATTCTTTCAGAATAAAAATAGTTTTTATCTATCTTAAATATAGAATTATCATTTCTAAATGGTGTAGCAGTAAACAATATTATTTTTGTTGAAAATTTTCTAATAATTTCTGACCAAATTTTGGCCGGTTCCCTGTGCCCTTCATCGAAAAAGATACAACCTATATTATTATTAATGGTATTAATAAATTCCAGGTTCAACTCTTTATTTTCATAAGAATTATTATGGATAAATTGTATTGTAGCTATATAAATAGTTTTTTTGCTATGTGATATTCCACTAAATTGTTTCTTATTATTAAGTAATATTATATTTGTATCCGGTATATATTCTGATTTTATAGAATGCCAAAAGTTAGTTTTAATTTCATTTAATATTTGTGTTGGTAAAGTTGCATTAGGTACAATAATTAAAATATTAGTTTCTATTAAAGCACATAATACAGCCATTATTCCGGTTTTTCCACAACCTGTCGGCAAATGAACTAGGGCACTTTTCTTAGATTTTGATCCTAAATATTTTGTACATAAAGCAAGAGCTCCATTTTGGTATTTATTTAAACTTTCTTTAACGCTTTCTAGTTCTGTTTTATTCATAAAATACCACCTTCTCCAATCTTCAAATTTATCTTTGGGGAATATCCAACCAATTGTGCCATGATTTTATTTGGTATTATATTGAAGGCTAGTACATATTTTAAATTCTAAGGCTTACAGTACATGTCCTTTTGCCTCATAATTCTTAACTTTTCCTTTATATAATTTTCTAAGTTTTTATCCACACAGTATATATAACATCCTTTTTGACCTCTAGTCATTAAGGTTCGGTAGGTATTTTTAATAACCTTATCTGCTATTTCAAGTGCTTGGTCAGGATTTTCTTTATACATTTTCTTAATGCCAAATAAAGACCTGTCTGTGCTAGCTCTTTTATTAAAATCTGTTACAATCTTCCCATTTTCATATCTTAAATCTTCACCAATTATTACTCCGGCATACTCAAACTCTAATCCTTGGGATGTATGTATACAGCCAACTTCTTTTACAGACTCAGGATCAATAGCCCAGGTACTTGTATTGTCTAAGTTCCAGCTCATTTTAAAATCATCTATTTCTATATCAGCATGATTGGTGTCATCTCGTTTTTTGCTATCCCATTTCCAACAGTAGCCTGCTAACATCCTTGCCTTATTATTATTATTTCTTTTTTCTATTTCTTCATAAACTTCTTGAGGGCTATCCATTATTTTAAAATCATATTCTTCGTCGAATCCGTCATAGTTAGCAGTTTCTCTAATTTCTAAAATATGGTCTAACCAAGCTATATAACCATCTGATCCACTACATCTAAATTGGGATAAGAGCTCCATTTTTTCATATTCTCCCTTATATTCTTTTGTAAATATAATAATATCTTCTGTATTACCATAATCATCAATATGAACTTGTTGATTCTCATCTATGAAAAATATACTAAACTTAGAGGAATGTATTATTTCTTTAATTTGATTTTTTCCCATATTTTTAAACATTCCTGATTTTTTATTTAGTCTATGAGCTTCATCAACAATTAATACATCAAATTCATTGTTTTCTGTGTCCGTATATGAACCTGATCCTTTAAATAGATTGTTAATCCTTCCTTTTTTCATGGAACCGGATAATTTAGTTGCATAAACATGTCTCGGTGCAGCATTTCTGGTTATATATTGGCATACCATATCTTTACTTGTAAGTTTAACAAGTAAATTAATAGCAACTACAGATTTTCCTGTACCAGGACCACCCTCTATAATTAAAACTCTCTTTTTATTATCAAGATATGATTTTTTAGCCATACTAAGTGCTGTTTCGTAGACTACTTTCTGTTCATCAATCATTAGAAATTCTTCATTTCCTTCTAACATAGATGTAAGTGCATCTTGTAATGATTTTGATGGTTTAATTTTGCCATTTTCTAATCTATATATTCCTTCTTTATTATCACCATATTTAACATGCTTTTTTATAAAATCCGATAGTTTATTCCGTTCACCCTTTATAAATACTGGTGCTTGCTTTATGTAGTATGAATATGTTTCGTCAATTAGGGCTGCTTTATGTTCTTTCCTATAATTATGTAAATAGGAACATGGTGATAACTGAGTATCATTAGAGTATATTTCCTCATTATAATCACCTATATAGCTAGCATAAGTCCATGCTTGGTATGATGGGTGGGTAGTTTCTCTTATACCTCCACCTAAATATGTTTTAACAATTCCATCCTTATTTTCTACAACTGTAGCCGTTTCCCATTGTTTAAGCTCTACTATTACAAGATTAGATTTACCATTATCATCCTTACCTGAAATAATAAAATCTACTCTTTTTGATGTGTTTGGAATATTAAACTCTATGGCCACTCCCGCATCGCCTGGTATTTCATCATCATCTAAGGCCATGTGCATATGAAGCAAGGAATTCTCCCATGATCTAACTTCGCTAGGACTTACTTTTCCTATCTTAGTGTTATAATTTTCTTTTATGGTTCCCACAAGTAATTCCTTCCTTACATCATCCATAAAGCCATCTTTTGTATTATGATAAATTAGCATCTTTTCACTCCTGTTCTTTAAAGCTCGTTATATTTAGTGTTTTTACCATAACTTTTATCAATTGGATATTTAGCATTATTCTTTTTAATTTTATTTTCTAATGCCTCTCCTAGGTCTATCTGGTTAAGCTCCGCAAACCTCAATACTCCAAATAATATATCTGCTAATTCATCTTCCACATCTTCTTTTCTGTTTTTGAAAATATCTTTAATATCTTCCTCGTTTTTATATCTGAAAATACTAAGAAGTTCAGCAGATTCTGTTACAATCATAATAGATAGATCCTTAGGGTTGTGATACTGGCCCCAGTTTCTGTCTTCACAAAACTTACTCACAATATCATGTAAATGTGACATATCGTTAGTTTTTTTTGTCATTTTAACCTCCAGCTTATTGTATATAATATTAAAGACTATATTTTTTGAGTATTATGCACTATAGTACATCTTATCATATTATATCAGCAAAACCAAGAATATTCTGTATATTAGATGTTTTTTATCTGCCATAAGTTAATCTACAGATTGACTGAGAAAATGCTGATATTTTATCTTCTAATTTAGATACCTTTTGTATTAAAACCATTAAGAATTATTGACATGAAGTATTACCGGATGCATACGACACGGCCTTATATTTTGTGAAACATATAAACCAATCAAAAATATAAACCACCTAAGGTTAAGTTCACTTTATCCTTAGGTGGTTTTATTTTATTTATTAAGTTTATGTTCTTCTACAAACTTATCTACTACTTCTGTTAGATTTGGGCTTCCAACTTCGTCTAGTTTATAGTGTACACGGGTATATGGCTTATTGATTGTAATGATTCTACTAAGGTCCATAGGTGTACCTATAATTACAGCCTCGCAGTCTGTATTATTAATAGATGCCTCAAGGTCCTTAAGTTGCTGCTCCCCGTACCCCATTGCTGGAAGTAGGTTTTCAATATGTGGATAAATTTCAAAAGTTTCACTTAGTTTGCCTACTGTAAATGGTCTAGGATCTACTATTTCACCGGCTCCAAATCTTTGGGCTGCTATAGTTCCAGCTCCTAGTTTCATACCACCATGGGTAAGTGTAGGCCCATCTTCTACTACTAATACTTTCTTTCCTTTAATTATATCTGGNTCATCNACGCTAATTGTAGATTCTGCCNTCATAATATCTACATTTGGATGTACCTTCTTAATGTTAGCCTCTACCTGCTCTATGGCTTCCTTGCTAGCACTGTCAATCTTATTAATAAGGGCTATATCTGACATTCTAAGACTTACTTCACCTGGATAGTAGTCTAGTTCATCGCCTGGGCGGTGAGGATCTAGTATTGATATGGCCAGGTCTGATTCGTAGAATGAAAAGTCATTATTTCCTCCGTCCCAGATTATAACGTCGCATCCATCTGGGTCGTTTTCGGCAGCTTCTAGGATAGCTGCATAGTCAACACCTGAATAAATTATATTACCACGCTGTACATGTGGTTCGTATTCTTCCATTTCTTCTATAGTGCATTTATGTTTTTTAAGGTCTTCTACAGTAGCAAATCTTTGTACCCTTTGTGCCACTAGGTCTCCATATGGCATTGGGTGCCTTATGGCTACTACTTTAAGGCCTTTCTCCATTAATAATTCAATAAGTTTACAGGAGGTTTGACTTTTCCCACAGCCTGTTCTTACTGCACATACTGATATTACAGGTTTCTTACTTTTAATCATTGTACTTTTGGAGCCTAGCAGGGTAAAGTCTGCACCTGCCGCATTTACAATAGCACTAATTCCCATAACATCTTCGTATTTTACGTCGCTATAGGCAAATACGCATTCATCAGCATCTAGTTCTTCTATTAAGTCAGCTAGTTTATCTTGCGGAAATATAGGGATCCCCTCAGGATATAGGTCGCCTGCAAGCTGGGCTGGATATCTTCTATCATCTATATCCGGTATTTGAGCTGCAGTAAAGGCAACTACATTAAATTCTTCCTTATCTCTATAGTATGTGTTGAAATTATGAAAATCTCTCCCAGCAGCACCTATGATAATAATATTTCTTTTCTCCATATTGATTCACTCCTTATTAGTCTTTAGTAGTTCTTGTCTTTTGCTACTACTATTATAATAAACCCTATCGATGTATTAATCAACACTTTCTTGCATAATATTCATTAAAATTTCATTTCTTAGATTTTCCTGATCTAGATTATTCCATGCTTTTTTAATATAAGTAGGCTTATCTGATAGAAGATAGATACTATCTCCTATTTCGATAGCTTCATCTATATCATGGGTTACGAATATTACCGTAGACTTAGCCGTTTGTACTATCTCTTTAAAGTCTTTAAGGATCTGGAGTTTGCTCTTTATATCAAGGCTTTTAAAGGGTTCATCCATAATTATTAGGTCTCCACCAAAGGTAAGAGCTCTTGCAATACTAGCCCTTTGCTTCATTCCACCACTTAAGGAAGATGGATAATAATACATATAATCTTCTATACCCGTTAAGTATAAATATTCATGGATTCTTTTATGAATCTGGTCTTCATTGTACTTATCTTTTAGGACTAGCCTTATATTATCATATACAGTAAGCCAGGGAACCAGCCTATCTTCCTGGAATATAAAGCTTATTTCCTTATTATTAAAACCTACAACCTCACCATTATAGTCTGTAATTATACCTGTAATAATATTTAGTAAGGTGCTTTTGCCGCATCCAGATGGACCTAGGATGCAGGTAATTTCTTCTTCCTTAAAGTTAAGGGATATATCCTTAAGTACTTCTAGGTTATTAAAGGATTTATTAATATTCTTTATGTATAGCTTGTCCATCTTTAAGTCCCTTTCTTATAGCTTTGCTAATACAGATAATAACTTTGCTTGCTAGGTTAATTAATAATGATAGGATAAGGAGAACCCCTATCCAGGCTAGTACCCCAGCTGTATTTAAATACATCTTTTCTGTTTGAATACTTGTTCCTATAGAGTTAAGAGGCTGGCCTAGCACTTCACCGCCTATAATAATCTTAAGGCATAGGCCCATAGTTGATGATAATATGGCTCCTATATTATTTATTATATTAGGTATATATATGTATCTTACAATGTCTTTCTGTTGTACTTTATAGACCTTGGTCATATTTATAATGTTCCTATCAATATCCCTAATTCCCTTAATTACAGCTTCATATAATATAGGAAAAACTATTATAACTGCTATAAGTATGGGTGCCCGCCTATTAGTTAGCCAAATTAAGGCTAGGATTACTATGGCCATGGTGGGTACAATCTTAAATAAGGCAACTAGGGGGGATATAAGATCATAGAACCACTGGTTAAGGGCTGAAATTATGCCAAAAATAAGGGCCAAAAATAATGCTATTAAAAAGCTAACAATTAATCTATTAAGGCTAGTAAAAATTGTTATAGCAAAATTTTGGCTGCTAATAATTTCTTTAAAGGCTATAGCTGTTTCTATAGGTGAGGGCAATATAACACTATTTCCTATAAAATAATAGGAAATAGTCCATATTATGATTATTAAAATAAAGCCTAGTAGCTTATTTTTATTTAAAGTAAAGCCCTTCATCTGGGATTTCTCCTCCTATAACCTTAGCTTCCATATTAAATAATACTTCAAAAAACTTATTGTAATCCTCTATTGAATCATTTATGGGGACGTATTTAATATTAGCCCTATCTAAGGCCTTAGCTAATACTTCAGGGTTAAGGGCTAGGTCTAAAGCTTGGGCGTACTCTCCTAATTTATCTGGATTTTCATTTGCCCATTTTATACTTTTCTCATATTCACCAAGAAGGGCTTTAATAAAGTCCTCATTATCCCTTATAATATCTTCTTTAATTATAAGGCTACTTTGAGGATAGCCGTGGTCTGATGAATGTGCAATCTTCCACTCTTCATTAAGATCTAAGATTATATTAGTATCTACTTTCTTGCCCATAATTGTTGTAAGCATTGGTTCAGGCACTGATACAATCTTAGCCTGTCCACTTATATAATTAGGCGCAAGTTCTGTTGCACCATTTAGATATTCAATGCTTACATCCTGGTCTGCCTTAAGTCCTTTAAGTTCAAATATATGCCTAAGCATAATATCAGGAGTAAGGTTTTTTCCTATAGTTGTTATGCTTTCACCTTCTAGTGCACTTAAATCTTCAATATTATCTTCACTTATTAAGTAAAAAGACCCCCAACTTCCTGTGGCTACTATTCTATAGTCTAGACCTTTATTGTAGGTCTGGGCTGCTAGGTTTGAAGGTACTATGGCTATGTCTGCTTCTTCTGATAATACCTTAGCTGCTAGGGCATCTGTTGCCTTTTCGATGCTGTATTCTAAGTCTATATTATCAAAATCAATACTATCTTCCTTGATTATCTTGGCCATTGTAAGGGCTGGTATTCCATCTGGAACAACTACATTGTAGGTTATAGGCTCTTGGCTTTTAGCTGATTTGCCACAGCCTGTTAATATAGTAATTAGTAATATTAATGTTATTAATCTAATTGATATTTTTCTCATATTAATCCCTTTTCTTTTATATGTTTACAATTTTTAGTACAGTTACGTCCTTGGTTGTAAAATCGTTTTTAAGGTCTATATAAGTGTAATCCTTACAGTCTTTATCTAGTAGTCGTATTTTTGGTCTATTAGGAGCATCAGGATAATTCTTGGCTACTATCCCTACATCTCCATTGCTTAATTTAACTCCTGCTCCTATTGGATATAGGGCAACTTTCCTAACAAAGATATTAACTAAGTCATAGTCAAAGTGCGCCCCTGCTCCCCCCATAATATATTCCATGGCCTCTGATGGAGGTACCGCTTTTTTGTAGTACCTATTGGAAATAAGAGCATCATATACATCGGCTATGGCAATAATCCTTGCAAATAAGGATATATCCTCCCCTTCTTTATTCCTTGGATAGCCGGTGCCATCATATTTTTCATGGTGCTGCAATATCCCTATATTAGTCTGAAAAGGAAAGTCAAATTCATATTTTATATATCTATATCCATCTAAGGAGTGGCCTCTCATTATATCCATTTCGGCATCGGTAAGCGGTTCCACTTTATTTAATAAATCAATATCTATAAAGATTTTTCCAATATCATGCAAGAGTGCAGACATACCAAGGTTTGTTAGTTGTTCCCTAGTAAAGCCTAATGATATGCCCATTATAATTGAAAGAACACATACGTTAACGCTGTGCTGGTAGGTATATTCATCATAAGATTTAATATCTACCATATTAACCATTATGTGTTTATTATCTATCAGCTCATCTATTATATTATCCACAAGCTCATTAGCCTGGGACATGTTTTGGTCTACTGTTGACCTTCCTGTTTCTGCATCTAAAAAGACATCCCTAACCTTATCAACGGCCTTCATTCTAAGTTCGTCACTTATAACACTGTCTATTTCAAGGCCCTTAGATATTTCATCTTCAATATAGGCGCCTAGAATTCCTATTTCATTCATTTTAATTACATAGTGGCTTTTAAGCTTGGTTCCTGCCCTAAGTAAAAGGCTTCCATTTTTGTTGTATATGCTTTTGGCAAGTAGCATCCCTGGTTTTATGTGTGTAATTGGTATAAAGCGCATTACTGGATGCCCACCTTTTCAATGCCTTCTTTTGTAATTTTAATGATTCTTTCCTTATAGAGGCTACCAATAGCCCTCTTAAAGGCCCCTTTACTCATTGCAAATTCTTTGTTTATTGCTTCTGGGCTGCTATGATCATTATAGGGCAAAAATCCTTCATTATTATCTAATTTATTTAAGATTAAATTAGCATCATCACTCATTTGTATAAAGGACTTCTCCCTAGGGTTTAAATCTAACTTGCCATCTATCCTTGCCTTTACAACTCTTGCCTTTACCTTGCCACCAACTCTAAAGTTTCCATATAAATCACTGTAATGTATTAATCCGTGATACTTATTATCTACAGCTACTAATGCGCCAAAGCCTTTTTTAATGTTACATATAGTTCCTTCTACCCACTCATCTTCCTTATATGGTGAATCGGTGCTTAAGTAGTTTTCTATATACATTGTTGCGCATAATCTATCACTTTTATCAATATATAGGGCAAATAAGTATTTTTTGCCCTTTTCAACTGGTACAACTTGTTCATTAAATGGCAAAAACAAATCCCTTTCTAGTCCCCAGTTAAGAAAGGCACCTATTTTGGTAACTTCTATAACCTTAAGTTCCTGTAGCTCGCCAAGGCTTATTAAGGGGGTATTGGTGGTTGCTATAAGTCTATCCTTTGAATCCCTATATATAAATACTTCAAGTGAATCACCAATTTGAGCATCTTCTGGTACTTGCTTTTGAGGTAGTAAAACATCATCTGATTCGCCGTCTACATCTGTATTTAAATATACACCCATAGGGGCTTCGTCTACAATTTGTAAATCCTGAAACTTCCCAAGTTCTATCATTTTATCCTCCATATACTACTTAAATATCACTGCCAAAAATATCTTTGTTTTTTATAATATATTCAGCACCTGATATTACAGTGGTAATTAAAGCGCCATATATTAAAAATGTAGCTAGGTTATTAATATACACATTTGTTACTGGGATTAATAATACTATAATCATAAATAGCTGAAATACTGTCTTAATCTTGCCCCACATACTTGCAGCAATAACTATATCTTTGGATGCTGCCAAAATTCTAACACCAGATATAGTAAATTCTCTTATTAAAATTATTATTACAATCCAGGCTGGTAGTTTGCCAGCTGGCACTGGCCCTATTTCTATAAGAGCCACCATAGCAGCAGTTACTAGCATTTTATCGGCTAATGGATCTGCGAATTTGCCAAAGTCTGTAATTAAATTCCTGCTTCTAGCTATATATCCATCTAAAAAATCAGTAAAACTGGCTATAATAAAGATGCCTAGTGATAGCCAGAGTCTCTGGTTTAATGTTCCCCATGATATGAGTAAGGTCGCCATAAAAACAAATACTAAGATTACTCTAGTTACTGTTAATTTATTAGCTAAATTCATTATCTATCTCTCCAATCAAGTCATACTCGTATGCATTTATAATCTTTACATTTATCATATCCCCTGATATCAATTCTCCCTCATATTCTACAAATACATTTCCATCGATTTCTGGTGCATCTTTATAGGTTCTACCTATATATACATCTTCATCTGCAAGCTTACCTTCTATAAGTACTTTAACCGTTTTTCCTATCATTTCCTGGTTCTTATCTGCACTTATTTCTTGTTGTAGGTTCATAATAATATCCCTACGCTCATCCATAACTTCCTGACTTATATGATTGGTCATTGTAGCTGCAGGTGTGCCTTCTTCTTTTGAATAAGTAAAAACCCCCAGCCTATCAAATTTAGTCCTATCTACAAACTCTACTAAATTATCAAAGTGCTCCTGGCCCTCCCCTGGGAATCCTACAATAAGTGTTGTCCTTAGTGCAATATCTGGAATTTCCCTTCGCATCTTACTTATAACTTCCTCTAGCTGCTCCCTGGTATTCCTACGGCCCATCTTCTTAAGTATTTCATTATCAGCATGCTGTATAGGCATATCTATATACTTACATACTTTGGGTTCATTCTTAATTGCCATAATAAGTTCATCAGTAATTTCTTCTGGGTAGCAGTATAGTATTCTAATCCACTCAAGGCCTTCAATCTTACCAAGCTCATGTAATAATTCTGGTAGTTTCTTCTTACCATATAGGTCTTTTCCGTAGCATGTAGTATCCTGGGCTACTAGGATAAGCTCTGTTACACCTTGTGATACCAGGCCCTTAGCTTCCTTCACTAAATCTTCTATGCTTCTACTTCTATACTTCCCTCTTAGCTTTGGAATAATGCAGTAGGTGCAGTGATTATCGCATCCTTCTGCTACCTTAAGAAAGGCATAGTAGCCTGCTGTTGTAAGTATTCTAGGGCTTTCATGGTCCATTTTCCTATCTATATCATTAAATAATGTTACTTTTTCTTCTTTGTTTTCAAGGACCTTTGTAACTATAGTATCTATTTCATCATAGGATGTAGTCCCTACCACTGCATCAACCTCAGGGATTTCCCTAAGGATTTCTTCCTTGTAGCGCTGGGAAAGGCAACCTGTTACTATTAAGGCCTTACAGTTACCTACTTCCTTATATCTTGCAAGTTCTAATATAGTATTTATGCTTTCTTCCTTTGCATCTGCTATAAAGCAGCATGAGTTTAAAACTAGCACATCTGCCTCGGCTTCATCCCCTGTAAGGGCAAAGCCTGATTTATTTAGTATTCCTAACATGTTTTCTGTATCAACTAGGTTTTTATCACAACCTAGTGATACAAATGCTATTTTAGTTATCAATTATGTTTTCCTCCAATAGTCTTGCAGCTGAGATTACGCAATTATTCATAAGCATAGCAATTGTCATTGGGCCTACTCCTCCTGGAACAGGTGTTATTAAACTAGCTTTTTCTATGCAGGCATCAAAATCTACATCTCCGCATAGCTTCCCATTATCTAGTCTATTCATTCCTACGTCAATAATTACTGCGCCCTCCTTAATCATATCTCCTGTGATTAATTTAGGCACCCCAACAGCCGCAATTATTATATCTGCTTGTTTTACAATGTCCCCAAGATTTTTTGTTCTTGAGTGGCACATGGTTACTGTGCCGTGTTCTTTTAATAGTAACATACTAATTGGTTTTCCGACAATGTTACTTCTGCCTACTACCACGCAGTGCTTGCCTTCTATATCTACATTAGAGCGTTTAAGTAGCTCTATAATGCCGGCAGGTGTGCATGATACAAAGCCTTCTGCTCCTACAACTAAGGACCCAACACTCATAGGGTGGAAACCATCTACATCCTTGGAAGGATCTATGGCCAGCAGAACCTTCTGCTCATCAATATGGGCTGGAAGTGGTAATTGTACTAGTATACCATGTACTGCCGGATCATGGTTAAGTGTATCTATAAGTTCTAAAACTTCTTTCTCACTTACTTCATTAGGCATCTCATATGAAAAAGATTTAATTCCTATATATTGGCAGGCTTTTTTCTTACTGCCTACATATATTTTGGAGGCAGGATTATCACCTACAAGTACAACTGCAAGTCCTGGCGTAATTCCTTTTGCTTTTAAATCTTCTACCTTAACTTTAAGTTCATCCTTAACAAGATCTGAAATATGTTTACCATCTATAATTTTATTTTCCATCTTATCTCCCCTTAAAATAATCCTGTAATTTTGCCGTCTTTATCTACATCTATTGAGTTAGCAGCTGGCTTTTTAGGAAGGCCTGGCATAGTCATTACATCTCCTGTTAAGGCAACTATAAAGCCTGCACCTGCTGATACTCTTATATCACTTATAGTAATTGTAAAGTCCGTAGGCCTACCTAGTAAAGCTGGGTCATCTGATAGTGAATACTGATTCTTTGCCATACAAATAGGTAGATTGCTAAGGCCTATTTCATTTAGTTTATTTATGGATTTTTGTGCCTTTGGAGTAATGATTATTCCATTTGCGCCGTAAATCTCCTTGGCAATTGTTTCGATTTTTTCTTCTATAGGAAGTTCTAGGTCGTATAGGGGCTGGAAGTTACTTTCCTTCTTATCAAGGGTTTCAAGTACTGCCTTAGCAAGTTCAAGTCCACCTTCCCCTCCCTCAGCCCATACTTTGGATAGGGCGAATTCACATCCAAGCTGGATGCATTTTTCCTTTATAAATTCTATTTCTTCCTTGCTATCTGTTGCAAATGCATTTAGGGTTACCACTACTGGTACCTTATATTTATTAACATTTTCTATGTGTTTTTCTAGATTTGGAAATCCTTTTTCTAAGGCTTGTAGATCTGGCTCTGCTAGCTTAGATCTGTCCATTCCCCCATTATACTTTAGGGCCCTTATAGTTGTTACAAGTACAACTGCATCAGGCTTTAGATTGGCTGATCTGCATTTAATGTCGAAGAATTTTTCAGCACCTAAGTCAGCACCAAACCCTGCTTCTGTTACAACATAGTCTGATAGTTTAAGGGCAAGATTACTTGCCTTTACACTATTACAGCCATGGGCAATATTTGCAAATGGGCCGCCGTGCATTAGGGCTGGTGTGTTTTCTAAGGTTTGGACTAGGTTGGGATTAAGTGCATCTTTAAGCAGTGCGCTCATGGCTCCTTCTGCTTCAAGGTCCCTAGCTGTCACTGGCCCTCCATCATAGTTATAGCCAATTATAATATTTCCTAATCTGTTTTTCAAATCTTCTATATCATTGGCTAGGCAAAGTATTGCCATTACCTCTGAGGCTACTGTAATCATAAATTCATCTTCCCTTGGTACACCATTAATTGGGCCACCAAGTCCTACTACTACTTGCCTTAGGGCCCTATCATTAAGGTCCACTACTCTTTTCCAGGTAATTTGCCTTGGATCTATTCCAAGCTCATTACCTTGATGTATATGATTATCTATCATAGATGAAAGAAGATTGTTAGCAGCCCCTATGGCGTGAATATCACCTGTAAAATGTAGATTAATATCTTCCATTGGAACTACCTGGGCATGGCCCCCTCCTGCAGCCCCGCCTTTGATTCCCATACAAGGGCCAAGTGAAGGTTCTCTAATAGCAACTATGGCATTTTTGCCCATTTTACATAGGGCCTGTCCAAGTCCTACCGAAACTGTAGTTTTTCCTTCACCAGCTGGTGTTGGGTTTGTTGCAGTAACTAAAATAAGTTTGCCATCTTCCTTATCTTGAAGGTCTTCATAAAGTTTATCTGATAGCTTAGCCTTGTACCTACCATATGGTTCAAGGTATTCTGAATTTATGTTTAATTTTTTTGCAACTTCTGATATAGGAATCATATTAGCTTCTTGTGCAATTTGGATATCTGTTTTCATGATATGTCCTCCCCTTCATACTGCTCTCTTGTTATTAAAACCCTGCGTGGTTTACTTCCTTCATCTTCACTTACAATTCCAAGGCCCTCTATTGAATCCATTAGGCGCGAGGCCCTATTAAATCCTATTCTTAATCTTCTTTGTAAATAGGAAATGGAAGCTGTTTCTTTATCAAGTATACTATCAATTGCCGCATCTAAAAGCTCATCATCTTCTTCCATTTCGTCCCTAACTATAACCTGGCTTTCTATAGCTTCTATTACATCTTCCTTATAACTTACTTCTTGGCTGGATTTAATGCTATTTACAATGTTCTTAACCTCATCATCTGATACAAAGGCTCCTTGAATTCTAACAGGCTGCGGCGCTCCTACTGGGTAAAAAAGCATATCTCCCTTACCTAGAAGCTTTTCGGCTCCGTTCATATCAAGTATAGTTCTTGAGTCTGTACCTGATGAAACTGCAAAGGCTAGTCTTGATGGAATATTGGCCTTAATAACTCCTGTAATAACATCTACAGATGGCCTTTGGGTTGCTATTACAAGGTGTATTCCAGCTGCTCTTGCCATTTGTGCTAGGCGGCAAATAGCATCTTCTACTTCTTTAGCCGAGCTCATCATTAGGTCAGCAAGTTCATCTATAATAATAACAATATGTGGCATTTTTTCTGAATCTTCTTCTAGCTTTCCTGCCTTAAATTTCTTATTATACCCACTAATATCCCTTACATCGTTTTCGGCAAATTGTTTATAGCGTTGGTTCATCTCCTGAACTGCCCAGTATAGGGCGCTAGATGCCTTCTTAGGATCTGTAACTACTGGTATTAGTAGGTGTGGAATTCCATTATATACATTTAATTCTACTACTTTAGGGTCAATCATCATTAACTTAACATCACTTGGATGTGCCTTATATAAAATACTTATAATAAGTGTGTTAATACATACACTTTTCCCCGATCCTGTAGCCCCCGCTATTAAAAGGTGGGGCATCTTACTTATATCTGTAACAATATCTTGCCCTCCTATATCCTTACCAAGGGCAAAGGCAAGATTGGAGTAAGAGTTTTGAAAGTTATTACTTTCTATAACATCCCTTAAATTAATGATAGAAGAATCAGTATTAGGTACTTCTATACCAACAGCCGANTTTCCTGGTATTGGAGCCTCTATCCTTATGCCAGTAGCTGCTAAATTTAGTGCTATATCATCNGCCAGGTTTACAATCTTGCTTACCTTAACCCCAGTTTTGGGTTGTAGCTCATAACGGGTAACCGTAGGTCCCTTGTGAACATTTATGATTTTAGCCTCCACCCCAAAACTTGCTAGGGTTTTCTCAAGCTTACGACCATTATCTGTTATCTTCTTCCTAGATTTATCTGTGGTTTTAACTGCTACCCCCTTGTTTAAAAGTTCAATATCAGGAAACTTATAGTCATCTTGAAACTTGGGGATCTTTACTGGGTCATCTGCTAGATTATTTTCACTAGAACTATCTACCTGCTCTGTAAATTCTTCTATAAGAGGTGGCTCCTCTAGCACTTCCTTCTTTTTTTCCTTGGGTTTTTCTTTATTTATACTTTTTTTTATTTCTTTTTTTCTTTTTCTTTCTTGTCTCTTTGCAATTGCGCTATCTTTAATTCCTATAAATTTATCTGTTATAGCAGTTAGTACTTTTTCAATTAATTCCGCATAGGATACCCCAGTTAGCATCATAGATATAATAACTAATGTTGCAATTAGGATTATATAACTTCCATATAGGCCAACTAGGGTTAGTAATATATTACCAAGAATACTTCCTATATAACCACCTGTATACCATTTAGCTTCCTTATAGTACTCTGTGCTAAAGATAGAGAAGGAAAATTCATCCATTAAGGATTTACCATAGTATGCCACATGGGCAAGGACTAAAATATTTATAAATAGTGCTAAAAGTAATCCTTGATATTTATGTATAAGGTCTATCTTACGACTTATAATTGCTATTCCTAGCATTAGGATTAATACTGGTAGGGCATAGCTGCTCATTCCAAAAAGCCCCACTATAAATTCCCTTAAAACCCTGCCAAAAATTCCACCTTGACTAGTATATATACTAAGCCCAGTTATTAAACTAAGGGCTATTATAGATATCCCTATAATTTCATTCTTCATATTATTTTTTTTACTTTTTGGTGCCTTTTTCTTTCTTTTACTTTTGCCTTTATTATCTTTCACTTAACACCCTCTTTTCTTTGCAATTTTCTTTTCATTTGCAATTTAAAATGTGTTAGCATTACGCTAACACATAGCTTAATACTTATTATAACATCTTTTTTGACTGTTGATAAGTGGATTTTCCAGTATTGTACCTGGCTGGAAGTCAGGATTTAAAAAATCCTCTGGATTTGTGGAATATAATCTTTCTATAGTCTGAGTTCCATTTATGGTCCTTGTAAGTAGTAGCTGATTTTTATAGATTACTTCTTGGTATTCTATTTGCTGGTTCTGCTTATCATCTATGGGTAATATTGAGTAGAACATCATTCATCACCTTCACTTTTGTCTTGTTCTATAAGTTCATAAAGTTTATCCATTGCCTGTTTTATTCCGCCTACTTCATCAATGAGTTTCTCTTCTACTGCCTGCTCGCCTATTAATATAGTTCCAACATCCTTTGCAAGCTTGCCTGTATCTAGCATAAGATCCTTAAATCTTTCCTGTGAAATATTAGAATGATTGGATACAAAGGCTATAATCCTATCCTGCATTTTATCAAAAAACTCAAAGGTTTGGGCAACCCCTATAACTGTACCACTCATACGCACTGGATGTATAGTCATAGTTGCACTAGGAGTAATGAAGGAATAATCTGCTGCTACTGCAAGGGGAACAGCAATAGAATGGGCACCACCAAGAACAAGGGATACTACAGGCTTACCTACCGAAGTTAAAAGTTCGGCTAATGCAAGACCAGCCTCTACATCCCCACCAACAGCATTTAAAACTAGTAAAAAACCCTTAACCTTTGGGTTTTCAATTAGTGCTATTACTTGGGGTATAATATGTTCATACTTGGTAGTTTTGTTTTGTGGTGGTAGCATTACATGTCCTTCGATTTGCCCTATAATTTGTATGCAATGAATGGGACTTTCAAAAAGCTCATCTTCTGGCATGGGCATTTGCCCAAATTCCTTAATTGTTTCTGTATAATCCTTAACTGTATCATTGTTTTTTTCCATTTAAAAACCTCTTTTCTCCTATATATTTATCTATATTAGTATGGAAGAAAGAAGGGGTTTTAATACCTTTTTAAATTGTCAGAATTGTTGGGGTCAGTCCCCATGAATAAAAAAATTCTTCTTGTGCAATAATACATTTGAACAAGAAATTTATATAAAAAGGAGTGTTATTATGTCAAATTTAAATCAATTAGAACTGCAGCATATTAGGCATATGGTTGGGGCTCATGGCACTATTGTAAATAAGCTGGAATCACTTTCCCAGCAATGTAATGATCCTCAAATTCAGCAAATGCTAAAAGGTGATGCACAAGACGCTAAGAATAACAAAGAAAAACTAATGACTTTTTTAAACTAGGAGGCATAAAATGACTGAAAAAGATATAATGAATGATTATTTAAGCATGATTAATGGTAGTTTATCTGGTTATGCTACTACAATAGCCCAAACTGATAATCCTCAGTTAAGACAGTTTTTTCAGCAAATGAGGGATGAAGACGAACAAAGACAATATAAAATTTACCAAGTTGCAAAGCAAAAGGGTTATTATAAACCAGCTGCACCAGCTCCTCAAGATGAGATTAGCTCAGTTAAATCTGAATTATCTATGGGATAACAAATAAGATAAGAACAAAATCCATGAAATCTATATGATTTCATGGATTTTGTTTTCTTCATTAAGTATTAGGACCTTGCTATTTAATCTTGGTGCCTCATCTATATCTACTATAGCATATGCCATAATGATTATAATATCATTTGGCTGGGCAAGACGGGCAGCGGCACCATTTAAGCATATAATGCCACTATTTTTTGGTCCTTCTATTACATAAGTTTGGAGCCGGGCCCCATTATTATTGTTTACTATATAAACCATTTCACCTTCTAGTATACCGGATTCTTCTAGGAGCTCACCATCTATTGTTATACTTCCAATGTAGTCCAGATTAGCATCTGTAACCCTTGCCCTGTGAATTTTTGCCCTTAACATTGTTAGATACATTATTTATCCTCCAGTACAATATTGTCTAATAGTCTACTCTTACCAAAATAAACTGCCAAAGCTATAATGCTTGGACGATTTATATAATCTATATTTTCTAGTGTTTCTTGGTCTACTATTTCCACATAATCTATTTTGGCTAGGCTCATAGAATTAATCTTGCCCCTAATATATCTTTTTAGTTCTTGGGCATTATTTTCTCCTTCTAGATATAGGGTTTTAGCTTCTTTTAATGACCTAGATAAAATAAGGGCCTGCTTTTTAGCCTCATCTGTTAGATAGGCGTTCCTAGAACTAAGGGCAAGACCGTTTTCATCTCTTACAATAGGGCAAGGAACTATATTTATATTATAGTTTAGATCCTTAACCATCCTATTAATAATACTAAGTTGTTGGGCATCCTTCATACCAAAGTAGGCATTACTAGGGTTTACAATATTAAAAAGCTTGCTAACTATTGTTGTTACACCCCTAAAATGATTAGGGCGGGATTTACCACAAAGTCCCCTGCTTATATTACCATCCACATTAACATAGGTTGAATAGTTTGCCCCATACATCTCCTTATCAGATGGCGCAAATATATAGTTGGCTCCACTTTGATAAGCTAGTTTGCAATCCTTTTCTAAATCCCTTGGGTAGCTATCAAAATCTTCATTAGGTGCAAACTGAGTTGGATTTACAAAAATACTTAGGACTACAATATCATTTTCGGCTCTTGCCCTTTCTATTAAAGAAAGATGCCCCCTATGTAAATATCCCATCGTAGGAACTAGGCCTACTTTTGCGCCTGGATCCTTGGACTTTAGTTCCTGCCTTAGATCTGCCACCTTACTAATTATCATATAATCAACTCCTATTTAAATGTATGTTTTTCTTGGGGAAAGGACATATCTTTAACATCTTTAATGTAGCTTCTAACACTGCTATCTATTTCATCTTTTAAGTTAGCATATTGTTTAACAAATTTAGGTGTAAAATCTTGAAAAATTCCAAGCATATCATTAGTGACTAACACCTGCCCATCACAATCTTTACCTGCACCTATGCCTATAGTGGGAATTGTTAATTCCTCTGTAATACTCTTTGCTAGTTTTCCTGGAATGCCTTCAAGTACTATTGCAAAAACCCCTGCTTTTTCTAATAATAGGGCATCTTCCATAATTTGTTTTGCCTTATCCTCCTCCCTTCCCTGGATAGTAAATCCACCCATCATATTAACGGATTGGGGAGTTAGACCTATATGCCCCATAACAGGTATCTGGGCCATTATTAGGGCTTCTACCTTATCTATAATATTGCGTCCACCCTCAAGCTTAAGACAATGTGCCTTTCCTTCCTGAATAATGCGGCCACCATTCTTAATTGTATCTTCTATACTTGCGTGATAAGAAAGGAAGGGCATATCTGCAACAATTAAAGCATTACTAGAACCCCGAGAAACCGCTTTACAGTGATGGATAATATCATCAACTGTAACTTGCAANGTATCCTCATAACCTAGCATGACCATGCCNAAAGAATCTCCAACAAGTATTGAGTTTATTCCAGNCCTATCAAGTAACTTGGCAGTGGAATAATCATAGGCTGTAAGCATGGTAATTTTATCACTATNTTCTTTCATTTGTAAAAAAGTATTTATAGTATTTTTCTTCATATCTATCCTCCTTAGTACGAAAAAAAGCCTTTTTGCGCAGAGCAAAAAGGCCTGAATATATTCAAACTTATTGGCTCTGTCTTAGTCCTTGGATCCAAGCAGATATTTATAGATTTGTTATAAGCATGGTGTACAGCTCTTAAAAGATGCCGTCTAATAAATCTTAACATAGAGAATATACCAAAATCAAGTAGTACCTCTTTATTATTATCCTAAGTTGTCAGAATTGTTGGGGGTCAGTCCCCATTACCCTTTTTACAGTTTCAGGAATTGATTCCATATGTGCAACTAAGGAATTAGGCTTTTTAACAGGAGCATCCTGGCTAAATGGCACAAAATAAATATTATTATAGTTACTAAGGGTTGCTATATTTTTAAAGTTTAAACCTAGTCCATCATTTGTGGCTAGGGCTATAATAATAGGCTTATGATTACGCATTAAGCCTTTAGCTGCCATGGTCACGCTGGTATCCGTTATGGCACATGATAGTTTTGCTAGGGTGTTTCCTGTACAAGGTGATATTAATAATCCATCTATTAGGTTCTTAGGTCCTAACGGCTCTGCATCTACAATTGTATGAATAACCTTCCTACCCGAAATTTTTTCTAGGCGAGAAATAAATGATTTTGCACTACCAAATCTTGTATCTGTTACATATGCATTTTCAGACATTATTGGGTAAATTTCAATACCCTCTTCTACTAATTTTTCCAACTCTTTAAAAACCAAATCATAGGTGCAGTAAGATCCGCAAAGGGCTACACCTAGTTTGATTCCCTTTAAATTCATAATATAACCCCCAAATCGCTATAGGCATTTAGTATGGTATCAAATATAATCTTTGCAGCTGTTCTAGCAGCTACCTTACCTGGTAGGCTTTGTCCATCAATAACTTTTATGCCTAGTTTATTTGCAGTTTCCAAATCTACCCCACCAGGCTTAGATGCAAGTTCGATTATTAAACAATCCTCTTTCATTTTTATTAGTCTTTTACTATCTAAAATCAGGGATGGTATAGTATTAAATATAAAATCATATTGGTCAATATAGCTAGTTAGCTCCCCAAGTGGAACAGGCTTATATCCATAGNTTTCTATATAGGCAAGATCTTGTAGGGAACGTGCTTCTACACTCAGGTCTGCCCCTATTCCTTTTAACATATGGGCTAGGACCTTTCCGCACCTTCCAAAACCCAGAACCATGCACTTGCTACCATGTAGTGTGATATCGCTATTTTCCATGGCATATTGTATTGCTCCTTCTGCAGTAGGTATGGCATTACGTACTGCCATATCTTCCCTTTCCAAAAGGTCTATATAGGTTATGCCATATTCAGTTAGGTTTTTTTGTATTTTATCTGTTAGCCTTCCAGCCATAAATATTTGATGTTTATTCATTACCTTAAAGATATCCTCAACCTTAACTTTACCTCCATAATATTTAGCAAACAAATCCCTATCATTTTGGGAACATGGTATTGGCCCTATAATAATATTGGAATACTTTATAGCTTCTTCCAGTGTCTCTGACTTTTTGACTAGTGGATTAACCTCTACATTAGAAAAGCCAAATATATTAACCCTATAACCATGACTTATTAAATAATCACAGAGTTTTATCTGCCTTTGGTCCCCCCCAATAACAGAAAAAGAAATTTTTTCGAACTTCATCCTTTCACCTCCTTATTTAAATGGAACATTGGATAGTATACTGTATGAATTTGGCGCTTTTTTGTGCTTGTTCATGCCTGTACATATATCTTTAGTAGGTTATTTTTATATAAAAGCAAACAAATAAGGCCCACCATAATTTGGTGGACCTTATTAAATATTTATATTTTAAAGTAGTTTTTGAAAATGTATTTGACTGTATGCTTATATTTAGCCTTATTAACATCATAGGCTGCAACTAGAGGGACTTCACCTAGGTCTTTTTGATCTATAGAGTATCTTATATTGCCGATACTGTCACCCTTCTTAATAGGGGCTGTTAGGTTAGGATTTATAACAATATTATGGCTTATCTCCTGATTAGATTTATCCTTGGGGAGGAGGATATTTATCTGGCCCTTAACTGTGTATTCAACCCGCTCCTTGTCTCCCTTAAAAACCTGGGCCTGACCTAAAACTTCATCTGGATCATGCCCTTTCTTAACTGCATAATTAGCAAATCCATAATCTAGTAGCTGGGCTGCTTCTTTGAACCTAGTTTTGGAATCTGGCGCTGCAAGTACAACTGCTATTAAATCCATATCATTACGATTTGCTGTAGCACTCATACAGTGTTTAGATTGGGATGTATATCCTGTCTTTAGCCCTGTTATTCCGCTATATGCCTTAATTAACCTGTTAGTATTTGTAAGGCCAAACTCACTTTCCCCACGTCTAGTCTTATGGGTAATGCTATCCATCCATATTGTTAGTATTTCACTAGATTCAGGAAAGTTATTTATAAGTTCCCTGGATAGTAGGGCAATATCATAAGCTGTGGATACATGACCTTCCTTATGAAGACCACAAGGATTCTTAAAAACGGTATCTTCCATCCCTAACTCCTTAGCTCTTTCGTTCATTAGGTCTGCAAAGGCATCTACACTCCCGGCTATATACTCTCCCATTGCAACGGCGGCATCATTGGCTGATGCAATAGCTATGCACTTCAATAACTCACTTACTGTTTGTATTTCGCCTGGCTCCATAAATACCTGGGAACCTCCCATACTTGCAGCATGCTCGCTTATGCTAACTTCATCATCCCATGAAATGCTGCCATTTTCAACAGCCTCATAGATTAAAAGCATGGTCATAACCTTGGTAATACTTGCTGGTGGTAGCTGCTCTTTAGAATTATGTTCAAGTAAAACTTTACCTGTGCTAGCCTCCATTAACACATAACTCTTTGACTGAAAATCCTTGTTACTTGTATCAGCATATAAACTACTTGTAAAACATGATGTAATAATACATATNACTAATAATCTAGATATAAACTTCTTGCTTCGCCTCATAATAATATTGCCTCCTTAAACAATTCATTTTATAAGCTGCATATTATATATGATGCCAAAGCCTTGTAAAAATTATACATATCCTAATCAATTATATTATGGCTTTGTAATCGCCTTTACTTCCTTAACCAATTCTTTAATTCTTTGTTCAATTAAGTTTAAGTCATCTTCTTTTGCATTACCTTTAAACTCTACGGGCTCTAAGAATTCCCAGTTCATTTTGTGGTTTTCCATAATCTCATCTAGCTGCTTTTGGGCACCACCTGACCAACCATAGGATCCAAATCTAAAGGCCTTCCTGCCATGCGCCTTTTTCCTACCTAACTCTTCAAGGGTGCAGGCTAGGGCTGGGAACATTTTATATTCATAAGTGGGCATAGCTAGTATAACCCCCGTTGAATTCCAAACTGATGCTAGTATTGTCCCATCATCCGTATCTGGAACCCTATGAACATTTACTTTAATATCTTCACCTTCTAATACTTTAACAGCATGGTTTACAGCTTTTTCTGTCATACCATACATAGAGCCCCATATTAGGGTTATCTCTTCCTTAGCTATTCCCTTTTGATATTCAACATATCTTGAATAATCACTTATAATCCTATCCACATTACCACGCCACATAATACCGTGACCTGGAGCTATAATTTCTATAGGTAATGGTGCACATTTATCAATAGCTCTTTTTACAAACATTGAAAAGGAGCCTATAATATTTGAATAATACCTTACTGCTTCAGCTTCGTAGAAAGCAAGTTCTTCCTCGCTTAGCATATCATCAAATTTATTTTCGCCTACTTCGCCAAAGGAGCCAAAAGCATCACATGAAAATAGGGTCTTTGTTAATAAGTCAAAAGTAACCATACTGTCTGGCCAGTGCACATTAGGTACCATTGCAAAACTTAACTTGTGGCCATTTCCAAGATCTAGTTCAAAGTCATCATTAGCAATTATAATATTTTCGGTTTGGTTGTAGAAGGCTTCTAATAAATCTGCAGATGTCTTGCTACATACTATCTTAACATTGGGATTTATCTTATTAAAGTCCTCTAGCCACTGGGAATGATCAGGCTCCATATGATTGATAATGAGGTATTCTATAGATTCAGGTTTAACATCTATTTCATCTAATAAATCATATAAACTTTCGGCCGCACCATCCCATCCACCAAAGCCATCTATTATAGCTGTTTTTTCTCCCTTTATAATATATGAGTTAATCGAAACTCCATTTGGGATTTCCCAAAGTCCTTCAAATAAAAACCCTCTAACATTCGCTAAAAGCTGATAAGTATCATCAGTAACCTTTGTAATATTCATTTTCATTCCTTCTTTCATAAATATATTTTTTATATCGTAATATAAAATTATAACAGTTTCATCCATAAAAAAGCAAGCTAAAACATCTTTGTTTTAGCTTGCTCAATTGTTAGCTTTAAATACTAACTATTATTGCTTAGTCCATACTCCCCATTCTCCGCCTGTTCCTGGCTCATCTCCTTGTGTCCACCATTTAGCTTTCCACTTGGAACCTTTCCATGTTACAGTATCTCCTCCTACATATACTGTACCTGATTGCCAGTCTGAATCACTTGGAACTTCTGGGTCAACTGGATCAACTGGGTCAACTGGGTCAACTGGGTCTGGATCAACTGGATCGGCTCCGCCTACCTTAGTCCATACTCCCCATTCGCCTGTCGTTCCTGGTTCTTGTCCTTGTGTCCACCAACCAGCTTTCCACTTAGAACCTTTCCATGTTACAGTATCTCCGGCAAGATATACTTTGCCTGATTGCCAGTCTGAATCACTTGGAACTTCTGGATCAACTGGATCTGGATCAACTGGTTCTTGGCCTTTTTTAACAACTGTTATTGTGGCAGTTGCTGTAGCAGTTGCTCCACCACTATCTGTTACCTTATAAGTTAATTTATAAGTTCCTGCCTTACTTGTATCTACAGAACCTGTTACAACAATCTTATCTGTTAAGTCTCCGTCTTCTGGGTCAGTTGCCTTAACTCCTGCTAATGGATCAAACTTGTCACCAACATTAATTGTTTTGTTAGATACTCCAGTTATAACTGGGTCCCTGTTTTGGTTTGGATCTGGTGTAAATCCAGCTGCAAATACTTCATTAACCTTATCTACAAGAGGTGATTTTACATTATCCCATTTTTTAAGTTTTGTACCATATGATGTATATGAACCTTGAAGGTCTAAATCACCATATGCAGTCCAGATAATAGTACCTGCTAGGTTTCTGTCATTAATATATTGCGCTTTATATCCAATGGATTCTTCGTCATCATAACTTAAGAAGAAGTTATCCTTTGTTAGGTATGGTACTTTAGCTTCATCATCCCANTGTCTTGTCCATCCACTATTAGGNCTAAGTGCCTTATCTACAATATGGTAATAGTTTGGTGTACCATCATATGCTGGCCAGTTTGTATAGTCTGCACATGTAATTACATTACCATCTGGTTGGATATTTTCATTTCTTTTAACTGTTGGTGCATTCAGGTCTGCTGGCCCATCAGTAACAGCCCCTCTACCGTAGAATGCCATTCCCATATTTACTTTATTTAAGTTTACATTGTTTTCAACTAGGTAGTTATATAAGAAGTCCCAGTTAAAGTTTGGTGCCTCTGAATCAGTGTATCCATATAATGGTGAGTTATGTCCAGCAATATCAGACCATCCACCATTAAAGTCATAGCTCATAAAGTTATAGTAGTCTACGTATTTATCAACTTCGTTCCAATCAAAATCATCTAATTTCTTAGTATCAGCTGAGAAACAGGATGTAATTAACTTATCATCACCAATAGCTTCTCTAATTTCTTTTGTTAATGTAATGAAGTTATCATAGTCTACATCTAAACCTTTAAAGTTCATACCTTCATATGGACCTGGATATTCCCAGTCAAGGTCTATTCCGTCAAATCCCATATCTATTAAACGTACACATTCATCAACAAATACTTTTCTTTTAGCTGGGTCATTAGCTACTTCTGGGAAGTGCTTACACATACTCCATCCACCTATAGATGCCATAACCTTAACACCTTTTTCCTTAGCCATATCAAATACTCCTGGCGCTCCACCTTCTTTTTTCAGTGGTAGTGGTAATGGTTGGTTATATACTCCCCAACTCGGATTTGACCAAGTTGCCTGTCCAACTGTTACATCAAAACCTTGAGCTCTAGCTTTTTCGGCTATATCTTCACTTATATAGTGTACTCCATCCAATTCACCATAAAGTATAAATAGGTCCCAGCTACTATAAATGTCTGTATATAGTAAAGGTGCTGGGTCTTGTGATACACCCGCTTCATGAATTCTCTTATCCCTAAAGTCACCACTATGAAGTGATCCATCTTTGGCAACCCCAAAGAATGAATAGTTTAAAATAGTATATTTGTCCATATCAACATTTAAGTGAGTAAGAGCTCCTTGTACTGGTACTCCAGCTTGCTCAGCCTTCCATGCATCCCACTGGGTAAAATAACCAATAACTTGTTTGTCATGGTCTTTTGTTGTTTGAGCATTAACCTGGGTTGGTTGCATTAACGTTCCTGCAAATAGGGCTAAGGCTACAATTCCTGATAAGCATGATTTTTTTGACCTTTTAAACTTTTTCAATAACATTTTGTTCCCCCTAATTCCATTCATTTGCAAATTTACTACTGTAATTACTGCTAACTACATAAAATACCTATTCCTGCCCTCCTTTATATATTTTGTTTGTATATTTAGATCTAAATCTAAAATTAAAGCTATGGACCTTTTAGGCCTATAACTGACAAACCAAGATTAAGTCATAAGTAAATATATTACGACATACATGCCTATTATGAATATTGGGAATTATTTATTTCAATTATAACAACTTATTAATAATTTTGTAATGGGTTATTATTGTTATTGCTTTGATTATTTTGGCATTAAGCTAGAAAATTGATGAAAGTGTACAGAAACTTATATTATATTAGCCTTTTTTAACTGTTTTTTATAATTGAATATTTTTATCCATGTATTTTTTGTATATTTTATAGTAACTAATACCCCTTATTTTAATGATTGTTATAGGCATAATCTTGCAATTCATTAATATTATTCGGAATATTTGGCTTTTCGGCAATATATTCATACAAATAACAATTTTGTTTATTGAAAAAAAACCTAATGTTATCATTTAAATTGTAGGAGATTGTTTATTTTATACATAATGTATATTTTTATTAAATATATCTTATGTATATTTGCAAAAGTCAGTTGAAGGGGGCTATGCAAGTAAGCAATTTACACAAAAATATTTATAAGGGGGAATAGTTTTGCAGAAAAAAAGGAAATTTAAGCTTTACAAGTTCAAAAGAATGCTTTCCTTAGTACTTACTGTTGGTATTGTTCTAACTACACTTCCAGCACTTGCTACTAAAGTAGAAGCTTCTAGCAATTTCGGGGTAGGACAAGGTGTAGAGTGGCCAGCCCAGGTAAACGCACCATTTGTAGATATGTGCGGATATTACAGGCAAGAAGGCTATCATAATGGTGGTGCTCCTGATCTAGCAAGATTTTACAAAGATACTGGTGTAAAATACTATAATCTTGGTTTTATCCAAAGTACAGGCAGCGTAAAAGGTAACAAGTTAAGCTGGGGTTGGGGTGCTTACACGCTTTTAAGTGAAGAAGGCGGAGCCCATGACGCACAGTACAAGGGTATCAAAAAATCCATTAAGGATTTAAGAGACCTTGGTGGCGACGTTGCAGTTAGTTTTGGTGGAGCAGCAAAAACACCATTTTGGCAATCCACCCAAGATGTAGATATACTATATAATACCTACATGGAAATAGTAGAAGGATACGGACTAACTCGTATTGACCTAGATGTTGAGGGCGGAGGACAAAATAAACAAAATAATATCGCCAACGCTAAAGCAATTAAAAAGTTACAAGATTCAACTGGTGTTCAGGTTTCATTAACTTTACCTGTACTTCCAAGTGGCTTAATTAGCCAAGGACAGGGTGTTTTAGAAGCCTATTTATCAGAAGGTGTTGATTTAGTAAACGTTAACATTATGACTATGTGCTATGGTTCAAGTACACTTTTACCAGGTGAAAACTATGGTACTGCCTCCCTTCGTGCAGTAGAAAATTTAAAAGATCAGTTAATTGACTTTTATGCTAAATATGCTAATACAACACTAACAAATAAAGAAGCATACGCTAAAATCGGAACTACAGTTTCAATTGGTTTTGAAGCAAGTTCCCATCCAATATTTACAACTGAATGGTCACAACTTGTTGTAAACCAAGCAATTGAAAAAGGACTTGGAATGACCTCCTTCTGGTCCATGAACAGAGATGCTATGCTAGATGATAATCCAGGTGTAAATAAGCAATATGAATTCACTGAAGTATTTAAACAGTTTGGTGAAGGCTCCACTACTTCAGTAGATCCAGACCCAACAGATCCAGTAGATCCAACTGAACCTGAAACACCAAAGGCACCAAAATGGTCACCAGGTGAAATATTCTATGAAGGAGATATTGTTTCATGGAATGACTCATACTGGAGAGCATCATGGTGGACAACTGGCGAAGAACCTGGAACAACTGGCCAGTGGGGAGTTTGGACTAAGGTATTCGATTTTGAACCTATAGATCCTGAAAAGCCAGACCCGGAACCAGATCCAGACCCTGAAAAACCAGACCCAACAGATCCTGTAGATCCAACTGAACCAGAAGCTGATAAATGGTCATCATCTGCAATTTACCTAGGTGGAGATGTTGTTTTATGGAAAGGTGCTTTATGGAAGGCATCATGGTGGACAACTGGCGAGGAACCTGGAACAACTGGTGAGTGGGGAGTTTGGAAAAAAGTTAAGGATACAGACCCTACGCCGCAGCCTGATCCAGAACCAGAACCTGATCCAGAACCAGAGCCTGACCCAGAACCAGAACCTGATCCAGAACCAGAGCCTGATCCAACTGAACCAACAGCTGATCTTCCAGCTCATATTTTAACAGGCTACTGGCATAACTTTGATAATGGGGCTAAATGCCTAAGAATCAGTGATGTTCCAACTAGCTATGATGTAATTGCAGTTGCCTTTGCTGATGCAACAGGAACACCTGGAAAGGTAGAATTTAACTTAGATCCTACCCTTTCATCTAAGCTTGGAGGATACACAGATAAAGATTTTATCAAAGACATAGCTACAGCCCAAAAACGTGGCCAAAAAGTTATTATATCAGTAGGCGGTGAATTAGGTTCTGTTAGGGTTTCAAGTGCTACAGAAGCCAAAAACTTTGCTGATAGTATTCTTAAACTTATTGATAAATATGGATTTGATGGTGTAGATATTGACCTTGAAAACGGTATTAATGCACAGTATATGGAGATGGCGCTTCGTCAAATCCATGACGTTATTGGTGATGATCTTATAATTATGATGGCACCTCAAACGTTAGATATGCAGTCAACAGGACGTGAATACTTTAAACTAGCCCTTAACATTAAAGATATCCTTACAGTTGTAAACACACAGTACTACAACTCAGGTTCTATGTTAGGTCAAGATGGAAAAGTTTATTCACAAGGTAATGTAGATTTTATAACAGGCCTAGCTGCTATATTATTAGAAAACGGATTAAGACCTGACCAAGTTGGTTTAGGATTACCGGCTTCCCCAAGAGGGGCTGGTGGAGGTTACGTTGATCCAACTGTTGTTAATGAAGCCTTAATAAGCTTAGCACAAGGAAGTAAAGCAGGAGCCTATACTCCAGTAAGGGCTTATCCTACAATTCGTGGTGCTATGAACTGGTCAATTAACTGGGATGCTTCAAATGGCTACAAGTTCGCTAACACAGTTAGACCAGTCCTAGACTCCTTAGCAGATGGTAAGCCTGTAGATCCAGGCAAACCAGATCCAGATCCTGAGCCGGAGCCAGATCCAGATCCTGAAAAACCAGATCCAACTGATCCAGAAGCTGAAACCTATGTTCCTGGTAAGACATATACAGCAGGACAGAAGGTTATCTACAATGGTAAGATTTATGAAGCTAAATGGTGGACCTCAGCAACTCCAGGAACTGATCAATCATGGCAAGAAGCCACAGTTATAATAGAGCCTGGGGATGATGATGGGCAATTTAAAGTGGTAGGGTACTACCCTTCATGGGAACCAAACAAAATAGATACAATACAATATGATAACTTAACCCATATTGTATACGCATTTGCAATCCCTAAATCAGATGGTACTCTTCGTCCACTTGAAAACCCTGAAACTGCTAAAGCAATTATTAGGGAAGGGAATAAAAACAACGTTAAAGTAATGCTTGCAATAGGTGGATGGTCCTACAATGATGTTCCTCTAGAACCTACATTTTTAGCAGCAACGGACTCACCAGCCAAAATCAAAAAATTTGGTGATGAAATAGTTGCTATGGCTAAGGAATATGGCTTCCATGGTGTAGATATGGACTGGGAGCATCCTAGAGCAGATGGAACAAGTAAGCAACAATACGAAGATCTTATGCTTTATTTAAAAGATGAGCTTAAGAAAGAAGATATGCTGTTTTCATCAGCTGTTTTAAGTGGAGTTACTTCAGATGGAAATATCTTATACGATGCACAAGGTCACACAAATACAGTTTTAAACTGTGTTGACTGGATTAATGTAATGGCATATGATGGCGGAGACGGTGATCGTCACTCTTCATATGAATTTGCAGTTAATAGTGCAAACTACTGGAAAAATACACGCGGGGTACCTGCTAGTAAAATCGTTCTAGGTGTTCCTTTCTACGGAAGGCCTACATGGTCAACATATGAACAGATTTTAGCAGTAAATCCTAATGCCCATACAACTGATATTTCAATAGTTGAGGGTAAAGAAGTTCACTACAACGGTATACCTACCATTGAAAAGAAGACTCAATGGGCATGTGATAACGTTGGTGGAACAATGATGTGGGAGTTATCCCAGGATTCCACTGACCCAGATAAGAGCCTTTTAAATGCTATGGGCAAGGTTGTAAGAAAGAATAATAAATAATTAAGACAAATAAATCCCAGCATTTTAATAAATGCTGGGATTTGTATTGCTATTTTTCTAATGTTAATGAGTCTATAAGGCTTACTAGCTCTCCTATCTCTGGCTTACTCATTTGGGCATCAGCTCCTACTGCTATACCCTTATGTTTTAAATCATCTGTAATAAGGGATGAAAGTATAACAACTGGAAGGTCCTTAAGTATATGATGTTCCTTTATTCTTCTAGTAAGGGTATGACCATCTAATTTTGGCATTTCTATATCTGTAATTAATACATGAACATCTTCCAAGAAATTTTCTCTTTTCTCTTTTGCAAGATTATCTAAATGATCTAAGGCTGCTTGGCCATCATTAAAAAATTTCATATCTTTATATCCAGCTTTAGTTAAGGTGTTTTTGATTAACTGCCTAATTAGGGCTGAGTCATCAGCTAGCATTAATTTAACCTGGGATCTGTCCCTAAAATCAATCTCATCAATACTTTTTTCACTAATTCCAACATCTGGATTAATATCTGTTACAATCTTTTCAAAGTCTAATAATAATATAATCCTGTCATCAAAAATAATATTCCCTATAACAAGTTGATTATCTGACATATGCTCTGGTGGTTTTATATCATTCCAGCTTATGCGGTGTATTCCTACAATATCATCAAAGGTAAAGGCAACCGTTGTTTGATTAAATTCACAAACAATAACCTTAGAATCATCTGTAACAGTATCTCCTTTTTCAAGAACATATCTTAGATTTATTAAAGTTATGATTTCACCCCTTGATAAGGTTAGTCCCGCAACAGATGGATGCGCTAGGGGTAAGGGAGTTATATTATCAATCTCTAAAATCTCCTTTACCTTGATAACATTAATACCATAGTTCTTGCCATTAATCTTAAATTCTAAAATCTCAACATCCCCTGTACCGCTTTCCAATAATATTTTATTATCCATATTATCCACCTCTTTTTAATATTATAATGTGTGTTTATATTTATAAGTATCTTACTTAATTAAAGGTAAGAAACTATTACCTATCTCTAGATTTCCTAGGTTAAAAAAATCGCATATTGTCTGCCCAATATCTGCAAAAGTGCTACGAGTCCCCATATTTATATTTGCTTTTATATTGTGGCCATAAACAATAAGGGGTACATATTCCCTTGTGTGGTTTGTCCCTGGGAAGGTTGGGTCACATCCGTGATCTGCCGTTATAAATAGTATATCATCATTTTTCATGCTAGATATAATTTCAGGCAATCTCTTATCAAATTCTTCAAGTCCCCTTGCATATCCCTTGTAGTCATTACGGTGCCCCCAAACCATATCAAAGTCTACTAAATTAGTAAAAATAATACCATTAGAATCTTCTTTGATTTGATCAATTGTAACATCTACCCCATCCATATTGCCATCTGTATGAATTGCCTTTGTAATACCTTGACCTGCAAAGATATCTTCAATCTTACCTATTCCAATAACATCTAGGCCTGCCTCTTTTGCATAGTCTAAGGCAGTCTTATAAGGTGGTAATAATGCAAAATCTCTTCTATTAGATGTTCTGGTAAAATTTCCGGCTTGTCCTATAAAAGGCCTGGCTATTACCCTAGCTACTGCATGCTTGCCCTTTAGTATATTCCTAGCATCTTGGCACATATCGTATAGCCTATCTATTGATATTACATCTTCATGGGCAGCTATTTGAAAAACACTATCTGCCGAAGTATAAACTATGGGCTTACCAGTTTCCATATGTTCTTGCCCTAGCTTTTCAATTATTTCAGTACCTGAGGCAGGATAATTAGCTAAAACTTCCCTTCCTATTTTGGCTTCGAACTTCTCTATAATATCATCTGGAAAACCATCTGGATATGTGGGAAAACCATCCTTAGTATGAATTCCTGCCATTTCCCAGTGACCTGTTGTTGTATCCTTACCCTTAGATATCTCAGCAAGCCTAGCATAGCTACCCTTAGCTTCTAATACAGGCTCAACACCCCTTACACCATCTATATTACCAAGTCCTAGGCTTTGCATATTAGGTATCTTAAGGCCACCAACTTTATCTGAAACATTACCTAATGTATTAGCTCCCACATCACCATATTGATCTGCATCAGGTAGCTCACCTATTCCTACACTATCTAAAACAATCCATATTGCCCTTGACATACACGTTCATCCTTTCAAAAAAATCTTTCTATAACATACTGGATTACAACTGGCATTATATAAGTCTCATATAAAGAGATTATACAAACCCCTATAAGAGAAGCTAAAAAGTAGGAAAAATATATTTTTGGCTTTACTCTAACATCTTTTTTAGTAAATCTTATGGCAGCCATGGATAAGGAATACATAATATAAATATAAAAGGACCCCTGTATACCATAGGCAACCAAGCAAAGAATTAGCCCCTTAGCATTATACTTCATCATAAAAAATGAGCTTGTAAATCCATATGAAAACCCTTGAATCCCTACTATTAGCATAATTAATGGAATAGTTATAGAAGTAAGTCCAAAAACCCAGACAAATATTATTTGTTTAGCATAATTTATAAAGGTACTTCCTAGTAAATAGGAATTAGCTACTTGATCTTGGGTTATAGTATCAATATAATTATCCAAGAGTAAGGATATCTCAGCTATTCCACTATCTAGGCTACTATCTATGGTGTTAAAATATAGGCTTCCTAAGATTATGCCTAGTAAAAAAATAAGGCTGATTATAAGCTGGGCTAGGTTTTTCTTAATGGTTCTATATCTTCTTTCATATTTTTTTCGCAAAGTTTTCTTCCTTTCCTTTTTATCTAAAAACTTTACTTTTAATATATGAAAGAGGTTGTCTTTATAGAACTTCTTGCTGAACCATTTCCTTGGTTTTAAGAATAGCTGCAATAGTCTTACTATCCTTAATCTTACCATCTAAAATCATATCTATAACTTCTTTTAGTGTGAACTTTTTAACATTAATATATTCATTCTCATCTAGGTTCATTTTTCCCGCTTCAAGGCCATTAGCTACAAAAAGCATAACTTCTTCATCACTAAATCCTACTGCGCTATATATAGACCCTATAGCTTTAACTTCCTTTGCCTTATAACCGGTTTCTTCTTCTAATTCCCTTATGGCACAGCTGATAGGATCTTCACCTTCATCAATTTTGCCTGCTGGAATTTCTAAAATCATATCATCAGCCACGCATCTGTATTGTTCTACCAAAATTATATTACCATCATTATCAATAGGCACAATAGCAGCTGCACCACTATGTAAAAGCACATCCCATTTTGTCTGACTTCCGTCTGGAAATTTAATTGTATCTTCTGCTACTGTAAAAATTTTGCCCTCATATAACGTCTTCCTAGCAATTCTTCTTCCACTTTCAACCATCAACTTACTCCTTATTCATTTTATTAGCCTTATTATAGCAAGCAGTCATAGCCTTAATTATGCTATTTCTAAATTGTGTTTCTTCCAGCTTTAAAACAGCTTCTATAGTTGTCCCTCCAGGCGAACATACGGCATCCTTTAGCTTGGCTGGATGTTCCTTAGTATCTAATACCATTTGAGCTGCCCCTTTTAAGGCCTGGGCTGATAGCATATAGGCATCATCCCTTGGTATACCAAAAGAAACTGCTGCATCTGCCATAGCTTCAATAAACAAATATGCATAGGCTGGTGAGCTGCCAGTTGTAGCAATAATTGCTTCCATATTAGACTCGTCTATTTTGACGCTTTTTCCAAAGGAAGAGAATACGCCCTTTATTGTATTATGCTCATCTTCTGTTATCTCATCATTTAAAAAACTATATGATGTCATTCCTTCTCCAACAAGTGCTGGTGTATTAGGCATGGCACGAACTACCCTAACCACATTACCTAGATATAACTTAACCTTAGCTATGGAATAACCAGGAGCTACTGTAATAATTATATGTTCTTTAGTTAAGCAGTTTTTGATTTCTTTAAATAGCCCTGGATAAAATTGAGGCTTGACTGATAGGACTATATATTTGGACTTCTGGCATATCTCTATTAATGATTCTGCAATATTAATGGAACTATCTAAATTACTAGTTTTACTCTTATCAACATCATATGCATATAGCTTAATATCATGGTTTCTTTTTGATATTCCTGAAATCATTGCACTTCCCATATTGCCTACACCAATAAAACCAACTGTGCTCATATCTTATCTCCTCCTATAATATATTTTAAATAGTATTAAGTGTATTATACCATACTTTGTATATTTTAATTAACTAAAATGTATGTAGACTGCTTGACACTAATATATCAATACTTTATAATTAAGGAAGGTATTGACGTCAATTATTGAAAGGGGGCATACATGATATCTACATGGCTCTTATGGTTTTTGATTGCTGTTATATTTGCTATTATTGAGATTGTAACAGTAGGTTTTTTTATGATTTGGTTCGGTGTAGGGGCCTTAGCCGCAATGGTATTTGCCTTGTTTACAAATAATTTTATAGTTCAGGTTTCTGTATTTACTATTGTGTCTATAATACTCTTATTTATGACTAGGAAATTTACATCAAAGGTGAGCGAGGGTGGGGGGATAGCTACTAATATTGATGCTATAATTGGTAAGATAGGTATAGTTATGGAGGATATTAAACCGTTAGATGAGCCTGGCCTTGTTAAAGTTTCGGGTGAGCTATGGTCTGCTATATCTGTAGATTCTAAACTTATCGAAAAGGGAACACAGATTAAGGTTTTACAAGTTAAGGGTGTAAGATTGGTAGTTGAAACATTAAATTCGGAAAAGGAGTAAATAATGGGCTTTCTAATATTTTTAGGTATTTTATTATTTTTTGTAATAATAGTTGCAGCTTCATCAATTAAAATCATTAAACAGTCAACAGTCGGCCTTGTAATGAGGCTTGGTAAGTATCATAAGACAGCACATACAGGTGTAAATATCCTGGTACCGTTTATAGATAGCATGTATACTGTAGTAGATCTTCGTGAACGGGTAATGGACTTTGAACCACAGCCTGTAATTACCAAGGATAACGTAACTATGCAGATTGATACAGTTGTTTATTACAAGGTTACAGATCCAGTATCCTATATTTATGAAATTTCTAATCCTATAAGCGCAATTGAAAACCTTGCAGCCACTACTCTTAGGAATATCATAGGTGATTTAGATTTAGATGAAACTTTAACTTCAAGAGATTTAATTAATACAACCTTACGTTCTATATTAGACGAAGCAACTGATCCATGGGGCATTAAAGTAAACCGCGTTGAACTTAAAAACATCATTCCTCCAAAGGATATAAGGGATGCCATGGAAAAGCAAATGCGTGCTGAAAGGCAAAGGCGTGAAGCAGTTCTTACAGCTGAAGGTACTAAGGCAGCTGCGATTCTTACAGCTGAAGGTAACAAAGAATCACTTATCTTAAAAGCTGAAGCTGATAAGGAAGCGGCTATTCGTATGGCTGAAGGTGATAAACAATCTAGAATTCTAAGGGCTGAAGGTGAGGCTGAAGCTATTCGCAGGGTTGAAGAAGCAAAGGCTGATGGTATTAAGTCAGTATTTGATGCTATTAAGAGCAGTGACCCTACAGATGAGGTTCTTGCCATTAGATCCATGGAAGCATTTGAAAAGATGGCTGAAGGTGATTCTAGCAAACTTATTATCCCATCAGAAGCTGTTGCTTTATTAGGTTCATTTAAGGGACTTAAAGAAGTTATGGAAGATGCTAATGAATCTAAGCATCTTGAAAATAAATAATAAAAAAGAAGGGCTAGCCCTTCTTTTTTTTATTCAAGTGAGTTAACACACTCTTCTATTCTATCTAAACCTTTTTCGATATCTTCCATAGATATAGCATAGGCCAACCTAATACACTCAGGTGTACCAAAATCAGCACATGGTATTACAACTACACTAAAGTCTTCTAGAAGAATATCAGCAAAGTCTTTTGCTTCATTGATTTCCTTTCCATTAAACTTCTTACCATTTAATTTTTCAGTATTAATAAAGCAATAAAACGCCCCTTGTGGTTTAATAACATCTAAGCCCTCGATATTATTTAGTCGCCCACACATGTAATCCCTACGTTTTGAAAATATCTCACGCATTTCATTTATAAATGTTTTATCCCCATTTAAAGCAGCTAAAGAAGCCTTTTGGGAAATTGAATTTGGGTTTGATGTCGCATGTGATTGAATACTTGAAATAGCCTTAGCAACATTTTCTGGTGCTGCTACATAGCCAATTCTCCAACCTGTCATAGAGTAACTTTTTGATAGTCCGTTTATTATTATAGTTCGATCATAATATTCCTGGCCTAAGGATGCTATACTTATATGTTTAGTACCATCGTATACCAGGTATTCATAAATCTCATCACTAACTATATATATATCATGTTTTATAGCTATTTTACCTAGCTCCCTAAGTTCATCCTCAGTATAAACTACACCTGTTGGATTAGACGGGGAATTTATAATAATAGCCCTTGTTTTATCTGTAATTGCATTTTCAAATTCTTCTGGTGTAAGTTTGTATGAATTTTCCCTCTTAGTTTCAACTATACAAGGGTTGCCATGGGCCATTTTAACCATTTGAGGATAGCTAAGCCAATAAGGTGCTGAAATAATTACTTCATCCCCCGGATCTAATATTGCCATAAAAGTATTAGTTAGGGAATGTTTTGCACCATTATTAACTACAATTTGTGTTGGTTTATAAGAAAGATTATTATCTTCAAGTAGTTTTTTAGATATAGCCTCTCTCAGTGGCAAAATCCCCGGAACTGGTGTATATTTTGTAAATCCTTCATTAATTGCTGTAATTGCTGCGTCTTTAATGTAATCTGGAGTATCTAAATCCGGTTCTCCAGCCCCAAACCCCACTACATCTATTCCCTCCGCCTTCATTTCTTTAGCTTTAGCTGTGATGGCTAAAGTAGATGACGGTGTTATTCCCAATGCCATTTTTGATATTTTCACTAAATCACCTTCTAGTCCTTTTATACATTTCTCTAATAATCATTATCTATGATATTATAATTCATTTTTCTGTTATCTGCAAGTGTTTTGTAAATATAATTCATTTTACAACATAAAAAAAGTGCGCCTTAGCGCACTTTTTATTTTGCATATTCAATTGCCCTTGTTTCCCTTATAATATTAACTTTAATTTGACCTGGGTATTCAAGATCGTTTTCGATGCGTTTACTTACATCCCTTGCAAGATGTAATAAATTAGCATCATCTATTTGATCTGGTATTACCATAATGCGTAATTCCCTACCAGCTTGAATTGCAAATGATTTTTCTACACCCTCAAATGAGTCTGCAATCTCTTCAAGGTTCTGTAATCTTTGAATGTAAGTTTCTAAAGATTCTCTTCGTGCACCTGGCCTTGCTGCTGAAATTGTATCAGCTGCTTGTACAAGCACAGCAATTAGAGATTCTGGGTCTACATCTCCGTGGTGAGCCTCTACTGCATTAATAACTAAATCTGACTCTCCATATCGTCTACAGAGTGTTGCACCTATACTCACATGTGAGCCTTCCATTTCGTAGTCTACTGATTTACCGATATCATGAAGTAAACCTGCACGTTTTGCCAAACGTACATCTAATCCAAGTTCTGCAGCCATTAAACCGCATAGGTTGGATACTTCTATGGAGTGACGTAATACATTTTGGCCATAACTAGTTCTAAATTTCATCTTACCTAATAATCTTATGAGTTCAGAATGTACACCATGAACACCTGTTTCAAATGTAGCTGCCTCTCCCTCTTCTCTGATTAAGGTTTCAACTTCCTTACGGGCCTTTTCAACCATCTCTTCTATACGAGCAGGATGAATTCTCCCATCTACAATAAGCTTCTCTAAAGCAATTCTTGCTACTTCCCTACGTATTGGATCAAAACCTGAGAGTATTACAGCTTCAGGTGTATCATCAATAATTAAATCTATTCCCGTTAGGGTTTCTAAAGTTCTTATATTTCTTCCTTCGCGTCCAATAATACGTCCCTTCATTTCATCATTGGGAAGTGGCACTACAGACACTGTTGTATCTACAACATGATCTACAGCACATTTTTGGATTGCGTTTGTTAAGATTTCTTTTGCTTTCTTATCAGCTTCTATTTTTGCAGTTTCTTCTATTTCCTTAATTAACATTGCTGATTCATGCTTTACTTCATCCTCTATATTGCTAAGTAATTGTGCCTTAGCTTCATCAGATGTAAGACCAGCAATTCTTTCGAGTTCTTCGAGTTGACTTGTTTGGATACTTTCTATCTCGACTCTAAGTTCCTCTACTCTCTTTTCCTTGCTAACTAAGGTTTCTTCTTTCTTCTCAAAGGATAGGCCTCTTCTATCCAAAGTTTCTTCTTTTTGAATTAGCCTACGTTCTAAATGTTGTAACTCATTTCTTCTTTCGCGTACTTCTTGTTCAATTTCATTTTTAGCCCGAATATTTTCTTCTTTTGATTCAAGCATCATTTCGCGCCTTTCAGCTTCAGCAGCCTTTATAGCATCATCAATAATTGTATGTGCTTTTTCTTCGGCTGAGCCAATTTGCGCTTCTGCGATGCGTTTTCTATATGCAATGCCTAGTGAAAAGGCACCAATTCCAACACCTATCGCAACAACTATTCCTATAAGTATATATACTATTACTGGAATGTTAAACACCTCCCTTATTTAATTTTCATGGTACATTTTTATGCTAAAATAACACTTTAATTGTATATCTTTTTAAAAACTATGTCAAGCATACTAATCTAATTGTAGGCCTATAGGGCTTATTGTATTACCCTTTCTATTATTGTATAGGTGTATCCCCTACTTTGCAAATATCTTATTATTTTTCCTTGTTCTTTATAATCATTTATATGCTCTCCCTTAGTCCTTTTATTATATAAATACATGGCAGCTTCATATTCGTCTTCCTCATATTTTTCAAGTATAGGTTCACTAATATCAGATCCTATTCCTTTTGTTTGTAATTCATAGGAAATCTTACGGCTCCCATACCTTCTTTCCTTGATTCGGCTTCTTATATAAGCTTCAGCATATTCAAGATCATTAACATAATTATATTTATCCAAAAAATCCATGGCCTTATCTATAATTGTTGCTTCAAATTCTAGACTATGTAGCTTGTCAATGGTTTCTTTGCTAGTTCTTGGTGAATAGCTTATATATCTTATTGCTGCTGCTTTTGCTCTTTCATATTGTAAATTTTCTACAAGTCTAAGGTATTCTTCTTCTGTATATACATTCCCTTTCTGGATATTATATTTTGCAATATCCCCTATTTCCATACCAAATGCAAAATCTTCATTA
>JGI24708J26588_10000283_pt1 | contig 40982 bp, 38 predicted proteins | sample BioPla1DNA2_FD_26588 | JGI IMG/M metagenome (IMG submission 26588) | reverse complement strand
CATTCCACCAGCCGATGAACTCAAAGTCGTTGAGTTTAGTGGCGGCTAGCATAAACTCCTGGGGAAAAATTGCCCGGCGAACTCCGCTGTGCAGCAGCTTTTTGGGCTTGCCGCTGTCCTTGATAGTAAAGAGGATGTTCTCTTCATAGAGCTGTTCAGGGGCATTTTTCAGGCGGGTAGTATAGCGGGTAGTAACAGTAATGCCGTCTCGGCGCATAACCCAGCTGTCCTGGCTGTTGTCCAGGGGCGAAAAATCAACACACCAGTCTAAAAAATAAAGGCCGCCCGGCTTTAAAGCCCGGTGCACGTTGGCAAAATGGCTTAAGAGCTGTTCGGTATCATTAACATAAAGAGAACCGAGCATGATGTAAATAAAGTCCATAGGTTCTTCCAGCTGGAAGTCAATGAAGTTGGCCAGGTAGAACTGGGCCTCGATTCGGTGTTCTTCCGCTTTGCTTTGGGCAAACTCAAGCATGGTTGGACTAAGGTCTAGGCCATAGTACTTGTAGCCTCGCCTGACAAACTCCACCATGTGGGGACTGTTGCCGCAGGCCAGTTCTAAAACGGAATGTACTGGAATCCTGGAATATTTGCGGATGGCCTCTTCCATAACCTCCACTTCCGCCGGTATATTTCGGTAGGAGTAGGCTACTTCGTAATATTGGGGATACCCATAGATCGAATCCACGTGATCACCTTTTCTAACAATAATTTGAAGGGAAGAGAATCATGAATCACAGTAGGGCCACCTTCGGCGGCGGCTGCTTTTGGTGCTTAGATGCAATCTTTTCTGATTTGGCTGGTGTTTCAAAAGTTGTTCCCGGCTACAGCGGGGGACATGTAGAAAATCCCAGTTATGAGCAGGTTTGCACCGATAAGACAGGCCATGCCGAGGTTGTTCAGATCACCTATGACCCAAGTGAGATCAGTTATAAGGAACTGCTGGAAGTATTCTTCAGCACCCATGATCCTACGACGCTCAATCGACAAGGGGGCGACATTGGCACACAATATCGCTCAGTCATTTTTTATGAAACCCGAGAGGAAAAAGATATTGCTCAAGAAGTCATCGCCCAAATGGCTGAATTATGGGATGATCCTATCGTTACTGAGCTTACTGAACTTGAAAACTTTTATCCCGCGGAAGACTACCATCATGACTACTTCGCGCAGAATCCCGGCCAGGGTTACTGCCAGATGGTTATTGCACCTAAGGTGGCCAAGTTTCGCAAACGGTTTCAGGCAAGGTTAAAGTCTCAGTGACGGCGTGGGAAGCATGAGGGTTGCGAAGTAGTCTTCTGGAGTTTCGGCGCGCCGAATCAGTTCTGTGCTTCCGTCCGACTTGAGCAGGACTTCTGCTGAACGGAGCTTCCCATTATAATTATAGCCCATGGAAAATCCGTGGGCTCCGGTATCGTGAATGACTACCAGATCGCCCAGTTCAATCCGGGGCAGCCGCCTGTTGACGGCAAACTTATCGTTGTTCTCACATAATCCACCTACTACATCGTAGATGTGATCATGGGGAAAGTCTTCTTTACCGGCAATGGAAATATGGTGGTAAGCGCCATACATGGCCGGACGCATGAGATCAGCCGCGCAGGCATCGAGGCCGATGTAATCTTTGTAGATTTCCTTGCGGCGGATGGCCTTTGCAATCANGTGTCCGTAGGGAGCGAGCATAAAACGCCCCAGTTCTGCAACTACGGCCAGATGGCCGAGACCTGCGGGCGCGAGGACTTCNTTAAATGCTCTCTCCACCCCGGCTCCAATGGCCATAATATCGGCAGGTTCTTCGCTGGGGTGGTAAGGGACTCCGATACCTCCAGAAAGGTTCACCAGAGTGAAATGTGCTCCCGTTTCTGCCTGAAGATCCCGTACCAGCTCAAAGAGTATTTTGGCGAGGGTGGGATAGTATTCATTGGTCGTAGTGTTGCTGGCTAAAAAGGCGTGGAGGCCAAATTCCCGTACACCCAGTTCGAGCAGACGCTCGATGGCGAGATTCAGCTGGGGGCGGGTCATGCCGTATTTAGCCTCTCCCGGCGTATCCATAATTTCATTGCTGATGGAAAAGTTGCCGCCGGGGTTATAACGCAGGCAGACTATTTCCGGGATGCTGGGTAACTTTTCAATATACTCTACATCAGTCAGATCATCGAGATTAATAATTGCACGCATCCGATGGGCTTGCTCAAAGTCCTGGAGGGGTGTCATGTTCGATGAAAACATGATTTCCCGTCCTTGATAGCCCAGCTTTTCTGCGAGTAAAAGTTCGGTATAAGTAGCGCAGTCTACGCCGCAGCCTTCTTCTCTTAAAATCTGAAGAATGGCAGGATTGGGCGTAGCCTTGACTGCAAAATACTCTTTAAATCCTGGGTTCCAGGCAAAGGCTTGATGTAGTCGGCGTGCATTTGCGCGAATTCCCTTTTCATCATAAAGGTGAAAGGGTGTGCCGTATTGAGCTGCAATTTTGTGAAGTGTCTGAGCATCTACAAAGGGTTTTTTCATGCGAACCTCCAAAAAATAAAGCAGCCCAACCCAAGGGGGTTGGGCTGTGTGTATTCAAGACAATCTAGAGACTAATAGCCAGTTCCAAGGCTATTTCCATCATGTTGGTAAAGCTGACTTGACGGTCATGGGCAGGCAGTTCTTTGCCGCTGTGCAGTTCATCGGAAATAGTCAGCATGCAGAGGGCATTCTTTTTGGCCTGAGCTGCATTCATGTACAGGGCGGCCGCTTCCATTTCCACGGCAAGAACCCCCATATCTTTCCAGGGTTGGCTGCTCACTGGATTATAGAAAATGTCTGCGGAGAGGATGTTGCCCACAAAGAACTTTTGCTCCTTTGCTCTGGCTATGCTGACTGCCTTTTCTAGGAGCTCGTAGGTTGCTATGGGGGCATAGGTTCCTGGCAAGCCGTATTGATAGGCGTATCTCGAGTCGGTGCAGGCGCCCATGCCAAAAACCATATCCATGATCTTTACATCATCACGGATTGCACCTGCCGAGCCAATGCGGATAATATTGTCCACATCATACATATTATACAGTTCATAGGTGTAAATTCCAATGGAAGGCATTCCCATGCCGTGTCCCTGCACTGATACGGGTTTACCCTTGTAAAGCCCTGTAAATCCGTACATGCCCCTCACTTCATTATAACACTTTACATCCTCAAGATAAGTTTCTGCCACNAATTTAGCCCGCAAGGGATCTCCGGGCATGAGCACCGTCTTGGCAATATCGCCGGGCTTGGCAGCATTATGCGGTGTAGTCATGTGTATCCTCCTTTGTCTTCCTAATTTTAGTATGCTGTATAATTAGACAAATGCTTCATTCTTCCTTCAACCCCGACCCAAGTCGCCTCAGCACGAGAACCCGCATATGCTAGTGATGTAGCTAATCCTAGGTGAAAGGAGGAATGTGCATGTCTCTTATGCATGTGGTTCAGCCGGGGGATACCCTGTGGGGTATAGCCAACCGCTATCAGGTCAGTCTCGAGGCTTTGCGCAGGGCCAATCAGCTCGGTGACGATCTAATCATGCCTGGTCAGGAGCTTCTGATCCCGGCAGCGCAGGAAGAGCCTATAGATCGGCCCATGAATCCTGGCGCAGAACCGCCGCTTTCCGGCACTTTGGTTCTGCCTTCCCTGGACGGAGGGTATGAACTGCCAGAGGGAGAGTATTCCCAGCAAGATCTGGACGACATTGCCCTCATGGCCCGGCTGGTCTTTGCGGAAGCAAGGGGTGAGCCGTTTGAAGGACAGATTGCGGTTGCCGCTGTGCTGCTCAACCGTTTGGAACATCCTGATTTCCCCGCTACAGTGCGGGGAGTAGTCTATCAGCCGCGTCAGTTTGAACCTGTGGCAAACGGAACAATCAACCAAATTCCAGACAACCTAGCCTATCTTGCAGTTCTGCGGGCTAGAGAAGGGGCAGATCCTACCAATGGATCCATCTTTTTCTGGAATCCCCGTAAAGTGAAGGCGTCTAGTTGGGTATGGACCCAGCCTGTCAAGCTGCAGATTGGAAACCATGTTTTTGCTTAAAAAAGCAGCCCCCTAGGGGGCTGCTTGACTAGGCTGCCTTTGTTTAGAATGCTTCTGCCAGTCTCTTGTAAGTGTTGTAACGACGCCTTACATCGGCTTCGGCCTCTGCATAGAGCTCTTCAGAAATCTCTGGGAACTGACGAGCTAAGCGAGAGTAACGCACTTGACTCTTGAGGTAATCCTTGAACTGTTCGTAATTGGGTTCCTTCGAGTCAAGAGTGAAGGGATTCTCGCCGGCCTCTTCCTTGCGAGGATCGAAGCGGTAGAGATTCCAGTAGCCGCACTCTACAGCACGCTTGCTCTCTTCGACGCTTTGGCTCATATCTATGCCATGGTTGATACATGGTGAGTAGGCGATGATCAGCGACGGTCCATCATAGCTTTCGGCTTCGATCATGGCTTTCAGGAGCTGGTTGCGGTTAGCGCCCATAGCAACGGTTGCCACATAGACATAGCCGTAGCTCATGGCCATCATACCCAAATCCTTCTTGCGTGTGCGCTTGCCTGCGCTGGCAAACTTGGCGACTGCTCCTGTAGGTGTAGCCTTGGAAGCCTGGCCGCCGGTGTTGGAGTAGACCTCGGTATCCAGTACCAGTACGTTCACATCAGCACCGGAGGCAAGTACGTGGTCTAAACCGCCGTATCCGATGTCATAGGCCCATCCGTCTCCGCCGATAATCCAGACAGACTTTTTCACCAGGATGTCTGCATTGTCCAAGATGGACTGGAGCACTTCCTGCAGATCGCCTGTGGTTTGCTCAATGGCTGTAGGCAGAAGTTCTCTAATCTGAGCTGCAGCAGTCCGGGTCACATCAGCATCGTTGAGATTGTCGATCCAGAGCTGGAGAGCTTCTTTCAGTTCTGCCGGGATGTCTTGGTCGAGAAGACCAGCCATCATTTCAGCCAGTTGGCTCCTGCGGGCTTCCTGAGCAAGATTCATGCCGAAACCAAATTCAGCGTTGTCCTCAAAGAGGGAGTTGGCCCAGCTTGGTCCATGGCCGTGCTCATTCATCGTATAGGGGCAGGTTGGTGCACTTCCGCCGTAGATGGAGGAGCAGCCGGTGGCGTTGGCAATCATCATGCGATCGCCAAAGAGCTGTGTAGCCAGTTTGATATAAGCGGTTTCGCCGCAGCCGGCACAGGCTCCGGAGAACTCAAAGAGCGGCTGTCTGAACTGGCTGCCCTTGACATTGGTCGGGGCAACGTGTTCAGCCCTGTTGGGCAGACCCAGTGCAAAGTTCCAGTTTTTGTCCTGTACAAGAGCGTGGTCGGCCAGGGGCTCCATGACCAAGGATTTTTCCTTCGATGGGCAGACCTGGGCACAGTTGCCGCAACCTGTACAATCCAGAGGAGAAACCTGGATGCGATAGCGNAGATCGGCCAAATCGCGTCCGGTACCCTTGATTGTGACAAACTCTTCCGGTGCATCTGCCAAATCTTCCTCTGTCGCCACGAAAGGACGAATTACCGCATGTGGGCAGACAAAGGAACATTGGTTACACTGGATACAATTTTCCGGAATCCATCTAGGTACATTAATAGCAATACCGCGTTTTTCATATGCCGTGGTTCCAGTCGGCATAATGCCATCTGGTGTGAAGGCGCTTACAGGAAGCTCGTTACCCTTGAGGGACTGCACGGGACGAACCACATTGTCCACGAACGGGGTGGCAGGTTCCGCTGTTGCAGCAGCTTCTGTTGCTTCAGCCCATGTTGCTGGATAGTCAATCTGAACTAGGTGAGAGGTAGCGCTGTCTACCGCGGCATAGTTCATGTTAACGATCTTTTCGCCCTTGTCGCCATAGGTNGCAAAGATAGCTTCCTTGATATATTTAGTGGCGTCAGCAGGCGGGATAACGTTGGCGATTTGGAAGAAGGCAGACTGCAAAATGGTGTTGATACGTCCGCCCAAGCCAATTTCTGCTGCAATCTTGACAGCGTCAATGTTGTAGAAACGAAGTTTCTTCTCGGCAATCGTCCGCTTAAGCGATGCAGGCAGCTCAGTTTCCATTTCCTCCAGGCTCCAAGGGGAGTTCAGCAAAAAGACTCCGCCCTCTTTAATGCCGTTTAACATGTCGTAGCGTTTGACATAGGAAGGGTTATGGCAGGCGACCAGATCAGGCTGGCTTACTAGGTAAGGCGCCTTGATGGGCGTGTGGCCAAAGCGGAGGTGAGAAATGGTGATGCCACCGGATTTTTTGGAGTCATACTCAAAGTAGCCCTGGGCATACATGTCTGTTTCGTCACCGATAATCCTTATGCTGTTTTGGTTGGCGCCAACAGTTCCATCGGAGCCAAGGCCGTAGAACTTCGCACTGATGAGACCTTTAGGTGCGATATCTAAGTCTGCTTTGACTTCAAGGGATGTACCGGTTACATCATCAATGATGCCTACGGTAAAGTGGTTTTTCGGCTCGCTGCTTGCCAGGTTGTCAAATACCGCTTTAACCATGGCAGGTGTAAACTCCTTCGAGCTGAGGCCGTAACGACCGCCAACAACTTCAATATTGCCCCGTCCAGCCTCGACTAAAGCAGCTTGTACATCGAGGTACAGAGGTTCGCCTAGAGCACCTGGTTCCTTAGTGCGATCCAGGACGGCTATGCGTTTGGCGGTGGCAGGAATGGCATCAATAAAGTGCTTAACTGAGAAGGGACGATAGAGACGAACTTTAACTAGACCCAATTTAGCTCCCTGGGCGTTAAAGTATTTTACGGTCTCTTCAATTGTGTCTGTGCTGGAGCCCATAGCAACTATGACATGCTCAGCATCTTCGGCCCCTACATAGTCAAATGGCTTGTAGTGACGGCCCGTCAACTCTGCTACTTGGTTCATCACTTCAACCACAATGTCGGGAGTGGCTAGGTAAAATGGGTTGGCGGCTTCGCGTCCCTGGAAGTAAATATCAGGGTTCTGGGCCGTTCCCCTCAGTTCTGGATGCTCAGGATTCATGCCCCGTGCTCTAAAAGCAGCAACGGCTTCTTTGTCAACGAGGGCGGCCATTTCATCATAGTCAATGACATCAATTTTCTGCACCTCATGGGAGGTTCTGAAGCCATCAAAGAAATGGACAAAGGGTACACGGGCCTTGAGGGTAGCCAGGTGTGCTACAAGTGCTAAGTCCATGCTTTCCTGAACTGAAGCTGAGGCCAGCATAGCAAATCCTGTTTGCCTAGCAGCCATCACGTCAGAATGGTCACCAAAGATAGATAGGGCATGGGCAGCCACAGAACGGGCTGATACGTGGAAAACTGCTGGCAGCAGTTCGCCGGCAATCTTGTACATGTTAGGAATTTTCAGAAGCAGTCCCTGTGAAGCAGTGAAAGTAGTGGTAAGTGCTCCACTCACCAATGAGCCGTGCACCGCACCTGCGGCACCAGCTTCAGATTGCATTTCGGCAACACGGACAGGACGTCCGAAAATGTTTTTTCGTCCATGGGAGGCCCACTCATCGCAGTACTCACCCATGTCAGACGATGGAGTAATGGGATAAATCGCAGCTACGTCACTAAAGGCGTAGGCCACATGGGCGGCTGCGAAGTTTCCATTAACAGTCATCTTGCGCATAAGTTCACTATTCCCCCTTAGATAGTATTGAAATAAAGCCTGTGGGACAAAAATGCGCCCTCCTGTGTATGTCCCCTACTTAGTGACCAGGGTCACAAGAACAGGCATTTTTTCTTCCGGAATACTTTCTAGATTAGCCAATAGATTCCTTCCCAATTATACACCTTTCTCTTCTAATACGTCAAATAATTAACAGGGGGGAAAGGGCCTGATGCTTAGAACACTACCAGGCCCAATAGACTTACGATTTTCGTAAGTATTATGCAAATTAATACGCCTAGAATAGTGGGGAGGAGGGCAGAGAGCAATGTCCATTTCAGTCCGCCAGTTTCCTTCTTGATTGTCAAAAGTGTGGTGCCGCAGGGCCAGTGGAAAATAGTGAAAATCATGAAGTTCAGTGCGGTGAGCCAGGTCCATCCGTTAGCCAGCAAAATCTCCTGGAAGGCTCCCAGCCCTTGCACTTCCATCAGCGCTCCCTCAGAGAGATAGATCATGAAAATAATCGGTATGATGATCTCGTTGGCGGGCAGCCCTAAGATGAACCCCAAAAGGATGACGCCATCGAGACCCATGAGCTGCCCAAAAGGATGGAGCCACCCGGAGAGGTGGGTCAGCAAGGCGGTATCTCCAATGGTGACATTTGCTAACACCCAGGTGAGGAGGGCGCAAGGGGCTGCTACAATGACTGCTCGCCACAGCACGGTTAAGGCCCGATCTAGTAAGGAGCGTACTAAGATTGTACCTACCTGGGGAAGACGGTAGGGAGGAAGCTCAAGGATAAAAAAGGACGGTTCGCCACGTAAAATAGTAGATGCAAGAAACTTTGAGACCAATAGAGTGGCAAAGACGCTGATCACAAGGGCAGCTAAGACAACAGCGGCAGCGGCGGCCGATCCAGCCTGCACGCCGATAACATAGCCGGCCATAATGGTCCCCATCACAATCAGCATGGGAAAACGTCCATTACAGGGCACGAAATTGTTAGTGAGGATAGCAATTNAACGCTCCCTGGGCGAATCGATAATTCTTGCTGCCATTACCCCGGCTGCATTGCATCCAAAGCCCATGGCCATTGTCAATGATTGCTTGCCATGCGCGCCTGCCTTTTGAAACAAGCGGTCAAGGTTGAAGGCAAGACGGGGCAGATAGCCTAGATCCTCCAAAAGCGTAAAGATGGGAAAGAAGATGGCCATGGGAGGAAACATTACAGAGACGACCCAAGCCAAACCTCGAAACAGACCCAGGACCAGGGCGCCATGGAGCCAATCGGGACTGCCTAGTTTGTTGAAGAACAGGGTCAACACGTTTTCTATGGAAAAAAACAGGCGNGCCAAGAGTTCTGAGGGATAATTGGCGCCTACAATGGTAATCCACAGGATACATGCTAAGAGAGCTAGCATTAAGGGGGTGCCGAAGAGACGGGAAGTGACCAGCTTATCCAAGCGGGCTGTTACATCACATGTTTGCTGGGAATTGTCCGTCACTTGCCTGGAGATTCTTTCTGCATGGGCATAAAAGGAAGCTGAAAGCTCACCCTCGTTCAGTTCTAATTTTGGGGGGCTCGGTTTGAGGCTGCCCACTGCCACCCGCGCAATGGCATCCTTTAGTGTGTTCAACCCCACACCTTTAGTAGCGGTGGTAGGAACAACCGGAACGCCTAGCTCTTTTTCAAGCTGATGCAAGTCCAAATTGAGATTTTGGCGTCTTGCTTCATCCATCAAATTCAGGCAGACAATCACTCGCTCCGTAAGCTGAGTTACTTGCAGCACGAAGTGGAGGTTCCTCTCCAAGCAGGTTGCATCAACTACTACAACTGTAACCAGGGGCTGGCCGGACAAGATAAAGTCCCTAGCCACTTCTTCTTCTGGGGAGGCCGCTAGGAGTGAGTAAGTGCCCGGCAGATCAACTATTTCGTAGGTGTGACCCTGGTATTTGTAACTTCCCTGAGCTAAACTGATGGTTTTTCCAGGCCAGTTACCGGTGTGCTGATTCAGTCCGGTGAGTCGATTAAACACGGTGCTTTTTCCAGTGTTGGGGTTTCCTGCTAGGGCAATTAAGTACGGCTGTGGCATGGGCGAGACCTCCCTAAAGGTTGAATAAGCACGTTTTGTGCAGTAGAGCGGCGGAGAGCTAACACGGTGCCGCGCACAAGATAGGCCGCCGGGTCGCCGCCGCGGCCCCGGAAACGGGCCTGAATACAGGTCCCCGGCAGTAGGCCGAGATCCAGAAGTCTTTGCAGTAAGATCCCCTCAGAGTCAATACTCTGGATGATTCCTGCCTCGCCGGGCAAGAGATCCGCCAAGTTCAAGACTGCCACTTCCTTTCACATTCACCCTACTAGACTATGAAATATTCATCTATTGGTGAGTGGGCTGGATGTGGGACAGGGATTGGGAAGTGGAGTGAGAATATAAAGGTTAGCAAGGGAAGTGGGAGGCGTAGACGATGGACTTAGATTTAATTAAAGACAAAGCATGGCAGAGCATGGGTACCAGACACTCTCACCCAGACCGCGAACCAGGGTATGCGTACTACCACGGCCAGAGGGTTGCGAAAATAGGGATTCAGCTTAGGAAACTGGTGTTTCCAGATCAGTCCAGCTATGATGACGTCATTGTTGTGGGCAGCTGGTTCCATGATGTGGGGAAAGGCATTGAACCTCACTGGGAATACGGAGCACTGATTTGCCGGGAGATTCTTGCAGATTTGTGCCCTGCTGACACGCTTGAGAAGATCGTGGAAATTGTGGGCTCCCACACGCTGCGCAAGGCAGGCAATTACCCAGACTATGTAAAACTTGTGCAGGATGCGGACATCTTAGATCATTTTGGAAGTCAGGAAATCTGGCTCCGTTTTTGGCATAGCGCGTATCGCAGGCGAAATGTGGAGGATGCTCTGCGATTCCAGCGAGATTCTTACCTGCCCCATATCAGCAAGGTGCGGCAGCTGCTGAATTTTCCCCAGTCGATTGAATTCTTCGATGAGAAAGATCGGTTTGTTCAAGAGTTTATGAAGCGCTTTGCCAGGGAAGCGCAAGGAGAATTGTGCGGAGAATAAGAAAAGACCAGGGGAACACAAAGCCCTGGTCCTTTCGGTGGGAGGAAGTAACAAAGTGAAGAATGCGAAGAGATCTAGTGCGAACCAACTCGTTTGTTGTCAATTGTGACTTCGACGTTTTCGGTGAGTACATCCGCATAAGTATAAGAACGACGACGTACCGCAGTTTGGTCTAAATCTACTACAAATAGCTTTGGATATGTTTCTACGAGGGTACCTTCAGACTCCAAGAAGCGACGACGTCCTTTGCTGGCCCGAATAAACACCTTTTTGCCTAGATTTTGCTCTAGATGGTGCTTGATGTCTTCGATTGTGGTTCGTTTTTCAACAGCCATAGCTTTCAATCCCTTCTAGTTTAGTCTAGTTGCGGGAGCTAAATCCCGGGAACAAAAAAAGCGCCTAACCACTGAGACGTTCATCTCAGGGAAAATGCGCTTGGCGTACTCCTACGAGGTTAGCTGACGGGTTAGGGCACCCAAGTTGCCCCTTTTGCTCCCCATGTTCCAAGAGCAAAACTCACCCCAAAAACCGGTTCCCCCGCTGTCATTGTGCTTGCACAGCATTCTATGGCGTTCCGAATCTCGAAACATCCATACAATGATATTCGGAGATCTTGGCGTCTTAGCACGGAATTCGTCACATGCCAAAACGATGTGTTTATAGTATACCACGAAACTAAGTATCTCGTCAAGGGCAAGAGGGAACTTTGCCAAGAGTGGTATTTAAAGCCAGTTAGGGGGATTGTGGAAGAGAGAGGAGGCAGAAGTTGAATATTGTCATAGTAGGTATTGGCAAGTTAGGATTCAAGCTTGCAGAAATCTTGGTTAGTGAGGAAAATAACATTCAGGTGGTAGACATCAATCCAGGGGCACTGACCCGTATCGCCAACCGAGTTGATGTCTTGACGGTTCAAGGCAATGGTGTTGAGCTGGAAGTGTTGGACAAAATCGACATGAAAGCAGCAGACTTGGTGGTAGCGACCACGGGCAGTGACGAAATCAATGTCTTAGTCTGTTTAACTGCGAAGCGTCTTGGAAGCACNCGGGTTGTGGCCCGAGTGAGGAGTCCGGAGTATGCAGGCCAGATCGAATTCTTCAAGAGTGAGTTTGGGATCGATTTTATCACCAACCCCGAACTTGACACAGCCCTTGACATAGCACGCTATATTCTCCGGGGGTATGCTGCCCACATGGAGTCTTTTGCCGGAGGGAAAGTCGGTCTGTTTGACGTACCCGCGCAGGCGCTGCCTGATTTGGTGGGCCGGCGCCTGGCAGACATCGATTCTTTCCCTGAGATACTGGTGGTAGCGCTTTACCGGGACGGTGACGTTGTAATTCCCTCAGGTCAAACGGAACTTAAGGAGCAGGATATACTCTATCTAATGGGCCGCAGGGAAACTGTGACAAACTTTGCCAGGGGACTTTCTGACTTAGGAGAACGCCATGTTACTCGCAAGGTGATGATTTTAGGGGGCGGCCGGGCAGGTTTTTACCTGGCGCAGCGCCTTTTGGCCAACGGCTTGGCTGTGAAAATCATTGAACAGGATGAAGAGCGCTGTGATTATCTGGCAAGTTCTTTGAAGGGGTCTGCCCTGGTTCTGTGTGGAGATTGTACTGATCTAGAGCTGCTTCAAGAGGAAAACCTCGGAGAGATGGATGCGCTCGTGTCCTTAACAGGCAATGATGAAGAAAACCTTATGCTGGCACTTTTGGGCAAACAACAAGGGGTATCCAAAGTTGTAGCCAAGGTGAGCCGCTCTAACTTTGTGCCCCTTATTGAACAGTTGGGTATCGATCGTGCGGTGAATCCAGTCTTGATTTCTGCCGGTGAGATTGCCCGATTCATCCAAGGCGGAGAAATAGCATCCTTATCACTCATGTTTGGGGGCCAGGCTGAGGCCCTGGAGATTGTTGTACCTGACAGTGCGAAAATCATTGGCCTGAGCTTGGCTGAGGTCAAAATTCCCAAAGGCTTGATCATTGGTGCTATTGTGCGGGGCGGGCAAGTTTTGATTCCAAATGGACAGACCGTTGTGGAAGCGGGGGATCGGGCAATAGTCTTTTGTCTGCGAAGCGAGGTTCCCTCACTGAACAGGCTGTTTTATCCGAGGCAAAGGGGGTTCTTGCATGAACTATGGCATGGCGGCAAGGGTGATCGGAAATCTCCTACTTCTTGAAGCGGCTATTCTCTCCATACCTCTCGGTGTTTCCCTGTACTTCAAGGAGAGGAATGCTGTCTTGGGCTTTCTTCTGACCATGGGGATTGCCGGTTTGATCGGCCTCTTTCTGTCTAATGTAAAAAAGGAGTCTGTCCGCTTGAGGGTCAAAGAAGCGGTGTTGATTGTAACTTTAGGCTGGCTTCTTGTCTCCTTCTTCGCTTCGCTGCCCTTCATCTTTTCCGGGAGTATACCCAGACTGGTTGATGCTTTTTTTGAAGCGGTTTCTAGTTTGACAACTACAGGCTCTACGGTTGTCAAGAACGTGGAAGAGCTGCCTAAGGGTATTTTGTTTTGGCGATCGTTCTCCCATTGGCTGGGCGGCATGGGTATTCTTGTCATGACTTTGGCTATCCTCCCTACTCTAGGTGCAGGAGGACAACAGATTTTTCGAATTGAGAGTCCAGGACCGGCGCCGGATAAGTTCACACCGCGGGTTGTAGCTACAAGCAAGATTCTCTACTCCATCTACCTGTTCTTGACTGTTGGGCAGATTACGCTCCTGCGCTGGTCGGGCTTACCATGGTTCGAAAGCTTCCTGTGGGCTTTTGGGACGGTAAGTACAGGTGGGCTTGGACTGTACAGTGACAGTATGGTTCGCTATGGAGCAAATGGATTTTTGATCATTGTCACAGCAGTGGGCATGATCCTGTCTGGAATAAACTTTTCCCTGTACTATGATCTGGGGAAGCGGCGGTTTAAGCAGATTGTAATGGATGCAGAACTCCGTCTTTATCTGGGGATACTGCTTGCAGCAACACTCCTGGTTTCGCTTAATCTATACGGGAATGTTTACGTAAGCGCAGGCGAAACTGTCAAACAGGCGTTTTTCCAAGTAAGTTCGATTATGACTACTACAGGCTATGCCACGGCAGACTATGACCTATGGCCTGCTTTTAGCAAAGGGGTGCTGTTTTTTCTCATGTTTGTGGGGGGCAGTGCCGGGTCTACCTCTGGGGGCATCAAGGTAATTAGATTCTTGGTGGCGGGTAAGGTGATTAAGCGAGAGTTTGCTCGCACTCTGCATCCTCAAGCAGCTACTCCGATTACCATTAATGGAAAAGTCACATCGCCTGACGTAGTCAAGGGTGTGGCCAGTTTCTACCTCCTCTATCTCGCTGTTTTTGTCCTTGGCTCCCTCGCTATAAGTTTGGAGAATATTGATCCGTTTAGTGCCATGAGTGCGGTAGCAGCAACCCTCGGCAATGTTGGTCCAGGATTTGGCATGGCAGGACCGATGCAAAATTATGCCCTGTTCAGTCCCTTCAGCAAGGTTATGTTCTCCTTCTTCATGCTCTTGGGTCGTCTAGAACTTTTCACCCTTCTACTCGTTTTCACACCAAGGTTTTGGCGGGAGTAACGGAATAATCTACATTTTTCGCTGCCAATTTGTCTCCCATCAATTGGACTTTCTCTGCGAAGGATATGGTAGTGAGGGTAGAGATGACATTTTGAGGAGAGACAAGTATGAAAAAATCTGTGGTGATCATTATACTGGTTCTACTTATTGCTGCAGCTGGAGGAGCTTTTTATCTTTGGCAAAACATGCAAAGGGATCCGGTTCATGCAGCTAGGGCATTTTTGACCCAGTTAGAAATGGAGGATTTCAGCGATATTGAGTCCCACTTTTCAGCTGAATCTTATCCCGTAGGCGGAGGGTTAGAACAGGCCTATGCCCGTTTTCGGCAAGCCTTTGGCCTGTCCGGCATCACATTTACCGACTTAACACTGCTTTCCAAAGATACTAAGGCGGCAGAGTTTAACTTGGCAATGCTCTATGAAAGCCTTTATTTTGAGCCCTTAACTGTAGAGACAAAGCTGAGACTGGAGAGGGAGAGCATCTTTGCTGACTGGAAGGTGGAGTGGGATGACAACTTGCCTCTGCCAAAGTACGGCAGTGAAGCTGATTACGCCAGGGTGCGTCAGGCGCCGCGCCGCGGCCGGATTCTAGACAGAAACGGCAGAGTCTTGGCTGGAGAAGGGAGTCTGGTATCTGTAGGAGTTCAGCCCGATCGCATCACTGATTCAGATGCACTTTTGGAGGCTTTACAAAGTGAACTCAATCTGAATCCCGAATATGTCCGCAGGCAGTATGAAGCCCCCGGGGTTCAGGGACATTGGTTTGTACCCCTAGTCAGCCTTTCGGAAGACGAGTACAGACGGGTTGATCCTGTTTTGCGTCCTATCCCAGGTATCTTTTTCAGGCGCGTAGATGCCAGGGCCTATCCAGAAGGTGCACCTATGGGACATATTACAGGCTACCTAGGTGAGGTAACAGCAAATATGCTTGAGACCTTCCCGGAAAGAGAGTATATCAGCGGTGAACTGGTAGGCCGGGCAGGTTTAGAGCTTAGTCAGGACGATCTTTTGCGGGGGCGTCCCGGCTACCGCTTCTATGTGGAGGTAGATGGGGAAAGCATATTGTTAGCAGAAAAGGCGGCCATCCACGGTCAAGACGTGGTGATCACGCTTGACAGCCGCCTGCAGCAGCTAGCCTTTGAAGTCTTAGGTGATCAAAAAGGCGCCTTAGTGGTCTTAGATGCCGAGACTGGTGAAATCCTGGCCCTTGCGTCGACACCCAGTTATGATGCTAACGAGTTTGTGGGCGGTATCAGCGCCCAGCGCTGGCAGGAGCTGAGCACAGATGAACGTCTGCCTATGTTTAACCGTGCTTTGCAGGGTCTTTATGCGCCCGGTTCTGCATTTAAGGTTGTAACGGTGGCGGCCGCGATTGATCAAGGTCTATACAATGCCGGCAGCACCTTTTCAGATACCGGGGAGCTTTTGGTCCAAGGCAATATTGTACGAAACTATCAAAGGCAGGTCTTTGGTGAACACAATTTGCATCAGGCCGTAGTCGAATCTATTAACACAACGGTGGCACAGATAGGATTAGACTTAGGGGCTGCCGCCCTGGAAGAATATTTTACAAGCTTTGGCCTTGATAAAAGTCACTCTCTAGGGCTGCCTATGGTCAATGGACAGCTTGGTACACCTGGCCGCAGCAAAGTGGCTTTAGCCTGGTCTGCCATTGGGCAGGATCAAGTGCTGTTGACCCCACTGCATGTGGCCCAGATATTCGGCGTATTTGCGAACGATGGTCATCTTTCTCCAGTTCATCTCCTGGCACAGACAGAACAGCCGGAGTCTAGTCAAGTGTTGAAGCGGGAGACTGTGACCCAGCTGAACAGTATGTTGCAGGATGTAGTGCTGCAGGGTACGGGAACAGCCCTGAGGGGCAGCGGTTTGGCCGTCCTTGGCAAAACGGGGACAGCGGAAGTGGCTGGGAAAGCACATGCCTGGTTCGGAGGACACACAGAATTGCCGAGCGGGCAGAGTCTGGCCTTTTCCATTCTGATCGAAGAGGGTGGAGTTGGGGGTCAAACAGCGGCTCCTCTGATGGGTGAGTATCTAAACCGTTTGCTGCAATAGAGAGTTTGGGAGGCGGTGGCCTGAGGTCATACGCCTCCTTTCTAGTTTTGGAAGGAGAAGGTAGACAAAGGACGAAGAACATAATTTGCCAGGCGAAGGTGGGATTATTCTATGGGTAGAATAAGGTTAAGCATCTTTTTGCTAGCACTTTTCGTTTTGTTGGGCGCAACAGGCCTTGGCCATGCCCAAGGAGACATGTATGTCTACTTTTTGGACGTGGGTCAAGCTGAGTCCACTTTACTTCTTGGCCCTGGCTTTACAATTCTAATTGATGCAGGAGACTGGGGAAAAAGTGATGTTATAGACCACTTACAGCGGCTAGGTGTAGAGAAGGTCGACCTGTTTATTGTCACACATCCCCATGCAGACCATATAGGTCAAGCGGCCGCAGTCTTAGATTCTTTCTCCGTGGCTGAAGTGTGGATGTCCGGTTTTGAACATACGACTCTCCTCTTTGAAAAGCTGCTGGATGCCCTGCTGGAGGGTGAAGCAGATTACTTAGAACCCCGAACCGGTGAATGGGTCAGTTATGGGGAACTTCGACTGGAGGTGGTCAATCCTGCTGACATCGGCACAAACCTCCATGCTAGCAATATTGTAGTGCGGGCGGTGTACGGGAATGTAGCTTTTCTCTTTACCGGTGATGCAGAACGCCCGAGCGAAAGGGACATGATCGGGACGGACCTCCCCTTGGGTGCCCAAATCTTACAACTGGGGCACCACGGCTCCCGCACTTCCTCATCTCTGGAATTTCTCTTGGCTGTCCGACCGGAGCTGGCCATTTATTCAGCAGGTTTAGACGGCCCTTTTGGACATCCACATCAGGAAGTAATTGATCGCTTGAAGATTTTGGGTATTCCAGTTTATGGAACAGAGATAAACGGCACAATTATCGCTAGGACCGACGGCCATACTTACACCATTTACGCAGAATCCGGACAAGACCTTGTGCCCACAATGCGGCCTTCTCTGCAGCATTTGGAGGAAGAACGCAGAGTGGAATTGAATAGCGCATCTTATGCAGAATTGCAGCGCATTCGGCATATTGGTCCTGCACGGGCCCAGGAAATTATCAATCTCCGGGAAATCCTCCCCTTTAGAAGCGTGGATGATTTGAAGTGGGTTGCCGGCCTAGGCGCCCAGAAAATTGAAGAGATTAAAGAGCAGGGTCTAGCCTATGTCAAAGGGGTGAGTAAGGATTAAGAATAAGCAGTCTGTATCCGCAGTTATCGATCGTATTGTGGATGGTGCTACGGCGGTACTGCTTCTTGAAGAAGAAGGCAAACTCTATGTTCCATTTGATCTCTTGCCCGCAGGCAGCAAAGAGGGTCAGTGGCTCTTAGTGGATTTAGAGGATGGTAGGTTTCAAAGCGCGGTATTGGATTTGGCCAAAACGGAGGGGATTAAGGAGCGCATTAGCAAAAAAAGGGCTTTGTTACTGGAACGCATGGCCCGGCGTCAGCAGAATCGCTTAGATTAGTTGCCCTTTTCAGTCAGCAGATCTGAGAAGAAGTTCCGAACCGCTTCCCAGCTGGTTTCCGAGGCGTAGATAATGAAGTGATTACCATCTTCCAGCAGGGTAACGCGGATTTCCCGCGGCCACGCGGTAAGCAGCGCTTCAGAGCGCCTAGAGCGAACGACGGCATCCTGGGCTCCAATGATGGCGAGCACAGGGGCCTGGGCTTGGGGAGCAAATTGTAGAATGTCAAAGTGATTGTGAATTAGCAGGCGGGTAGGCAGAAGGAGCATTAGATCCTGGGCTACACCGCCTGCAATTTTATCATAATTATCCATTCTCCCAGCAGATCCTTGGCGGTACCGCAGGCTGAAAATCCTGCGGCCTTATAAAGATGCTTACCAGGTTCATTATCTGCCCTCACATTGAGAATTACTGGCTGATCTGTCAAGCGGCGGAGGACTTCCTGCAGCAGCTTTGTGCCGAGGCCTTGCCCCTGGGAAGCAGGGCTGATTGCTATGGACATGATTTCTCCTTTGTGCTTGGGCAGCTTCTTGGTGCGGAGGGCTGATCTATTCATCATCAGTTGGTTGCGAAGCAGCCTAACTAGTTCGGTGAGGGAAATTCTTGCCGCCAATCGGGCAACGAGCCTGAATGCCTCGCACCACTTCCGTTCCCGACGATGGGCGTCAAGGTACAAACAATACCCATGAATCTGCATTGTTTTGTCCTTGACCAGCATCGCCTGGCCGCCCCAAGCAAAGACCAGGAGAAAGGTCAGTTCTATCAGGTCAAGGAGGGACTTGGCCGGTTTACTTCCAAAAAACATTTCGACACTTGCTGGGAAAGCTTGACAGTACAGCTTGGCCATCTCTCGGGCGTCCTCGGGAGAACCCGGTTTTACATCCATCCATCTTTCCTCCTATTCAGGACGATCCACCGCTGGGAATTCCTCGGGCGGTGCACCGTGGAGCAGTTCTTCCAGGGATACTATATCCAGGCCCTTAGCCCTAATGATCTCAATCACGTTTGCCAGGGACAGGACGGTAGCTCTCCGATCCCCGCCTTCGCTCCGGACTAGGGCACCGCTGTCGTGGAAGAGAATAATGTCTCCGCCCCGGACCTTGCTCTCCACAAGGCGTTCAATATAGGCGGGTGTGACTCCAAAGCGCCAGTCACGGGTTGAAATTGACCAAAGCACTATTTCTTGCCCCAACAATGCTGCCAGGCGCCTAAACCGATCGTCATACATGCCACGGGGAGGGCGCACATGTTTTGGATACACCCCTGTGATCTCAGTAATGGTGGCGGTGGCTTCCATTACTTCTTTTTGCAGCTCCAGCGTGGACAGGGTGGGCAGATTTCTGTGGTTTTGGGTATGGTTGCCGATTGTATGCCCTTCTTCCACCACCCGTTGGGCAACATGGGGGTATTTCTCCACATGTTTGCCGACCATGAAAAAGGTGGCTGGAACATCATATTCCTTGAGAATATCTAGTATTGGCAATGTAAACTCTTCGCTCGGTCCATCGTCAAAGGTGATGGCAACTTTATTAGAGGCCCGGCTGCCAACTCTGTAAATATCGGGCTGATAACCGAATCCGTGGTAAACCCATACAGAAAGCAGCACCAGCATTGTTGCTGCACCGAGGAGAGCTGAGAGCAGTGCCAGCGGAATGTTGCGGACTCTGAACCTAAAGAGCCCGCAGAGGCGTTTCCCTAAACGCCAGTAGAATGAAGAAATGAAAAATGCTACTGCAAGCAAGATCAATATCCTAACAGCAAACTCCAGCTGAATCATGGGTGAGCCCCCTTCTGCCCCATTGTACCTAAGAATACCGTCTTTAGGCAATAAAATTACCATCTTATTCGAGTGGCGGGAACTTTTTCTGTACCTCCATCAAGCCTTGCTTGTTGTCCGGGATAATAGTACAGTAATATTAGTAGGCAATAAGCTGAGCATTGTGCTCCGCCTTGAAATAAATGGAGGTACTTTTTTTGAAAAATTATCATACGCACACGTTTCGCTGCAAACATGCAGAAGGCGATGTGACTGATTACGCAAGGTCTGCAATGAAAAAGGGGTTTACAGTTTTAGGCATGACCGACCATACACCCTTGCCGGACAACCGCTGGCTGCCTATTCGTATGGACATTGCTGACCTGCCGGCCTATGTAAGGGCTATCGAAGAAGCGCAGAACGAATATCCTGATCTGAAGATTCTCAAAGGTATGGAATGTGAATGGGCACCCGAGTACCACAATTTCTTTGCTGAGGTACTTTTAGGAAAGTACGGCCTCGACTATCTGATCTTGGGCTGCCATTTCTTTTCCTATCGCGGACGCTGGTTAAGCAGCCATATGGATATCATCAACTCTAAGCGCCTTGCGGCCTATACTGAAACTCTAATTGAGTCTATGCGTTCGGGCCTCTTTTCCTTTGTAGCCCATCCTGATTTGTTCGGACTGTCGTATCTGGATTGGGACAAGAACACTGCAGCTGCCTCAAAAGAAGTCCTCAGTGCAGCAGAGGAGCTCAAGCTGCCTCTTGAGATCAATGGCTACGGATTGGTGTCACGTAAAGTCCAAACCTCGCAGGGCACGAGAACAGCATATCCCTGGCTGCCTTTTTGGGAGCTGGCTGCAGATTATGATGTTACAGTAATTGTCAACTCAGACGCCCACCATCCCAAGAGCCTGGATCAAGGTATCGAAAGAGGCCGGGAGATGGCAAGAGATCTAGGATTGACCTTGGCCAATCTTGATCACTTAGAGAGGAGATGACAATGTTTGTTTTGTTTAATGAAGAAGAACAGCTCTTGCCGATTAAGGTGTGGCTGCCCAGCATTGATCACCTCGATGAGGTCTGCCTACGCCAAGCTCTGAATCTTGCCAATTTACCCTTTGCCTTCAAGCATATTGCTTTAATGCCTGATACCCATTCCGGTTATGGAATGCCCATCGGCGGGGTAATGGCCAGTTCAGAAGCGATCGTTCCCAACGCTGTGGGCGTTGATATCGGCTGCGGCATGGGGTTTGTGCACACCAATGTTCCTGCCCGCTTGTGCCGTGAAGTTAAGATGCCCCAGGGGACTTTGGCCCACACTCTCGTAGGTCAAATCATGCGGGATATTCCCCAGGGCTTTGAGCATCATCGCCGGCCGCAAAAATCTGAGTTTTTGGACCGCTATCCCGTCAAACAACTGCATCACTATGGACGAGACAAACTACCCACGCTCGAAGAAGCGTATGTGCAGCTTGGAACGCTAGGCGGTGGGAACCACTTCATTGAACTGCAGGAAGACGAAGATGGATATTTGGGGATCATGGTACACACCGGTTCCAGAAACTTCGGCTTTAAGGTGGCCAACTACTTCAACCAGATCGCCAAAGATCTCAACCGGAAAATGGGCTCAAAGATCCCGCCGAACTTTGATTTAGCCTATCTTCCCTTAGATACTAAAGAAGCCCAAGGCTATATTGGCTGGATGAACTTTGCCTTAGAGTTTGCCCGCCACAATCGCAGACAGATTATGGATCGGGTTAGCGACATTGTCTTTTCGGGCCTAGAGCGTTACGCCGGCGTCAAGGATATCCAAATCTTGAAAGAAGTGAACGCACATCACAATTATGCTACTCAGGAGCGCCATTTTGGTGAGGAAGTATGGGTGCACCGCAAGGGGGCGATTCGGGCAGGCCTGGGTGAGCTGGGCATTATTCCCGGAGCGATGGGATCATACTCTTTCATTGTGGAAGGCCTAGGCAATCCCGAATCATTTCATTCAGCCAGCCATGGCGCGGGCAGAGTGATGGGACGCAAAGAGGCAATGCGCCGGTTCGCTGTGGAAGAAGTGCTCAAAGACTTCGAGGCCAAGCAGGTGGTTTTGGGTAAACGGCGCAAACGTGACACTGCAGAAGAGTTTTTTAAGGCCTACAAGAATATCGAAGATGTTATGGATGATCAGGCGGATTTGGTAAAGCCTGTGTTGAAGGTAAAAACGCTGGCCGTTGTGAAGGGATAACCCACACTATTCTGACAGATTATTCCGTTTCGTACGGAAGGAATTCGTTCGGTTATGAAGAAATAAAGAGTGCACCAAAATCAAAACAGGGGGTATTAGTTATGCAAAAAAGACTTGGTTTAATCCTTGTAATGGTCCTGCTAGTGGGCCTCATTGTCAGTCCAGTCTATGCCGCAGCACCTAGAATCGGGCTTATCTTTGCAGAAGGCGGTTTAGGCGATCAGTCCTTTAACGATGCAGCCTACCGCGGTTTGATGCAGGCTAAGGAAGAACTTGGCGTTGAGGTCATTTACGTTGAACCTGCTGACATTGCTGAAATGGAAGAACATCAGCGTGCCTATGCCGACTTAGGTTTAGATCTGGTTATTGTAATCGGTTTCATTCACAAGAGTGCATTGGAAGAAGTATCTGTTGATTATCCCAATATCAACTTCGCCATCGTTGACGACACAGTGGAAAACCCCAACGTTACTTCTCTAGTCTTTGCAGAGCATGAAGGCTCGTTCCTGGTTGGTGTGTTAGCCGGCCTGATGACAGAGACAAACACCGTTGGCTTTGTAGGCGGCATGGAAGTGCCTCTGATTCGCAAATTCGAAGTCGGCTTTGTCGAAGGTGCAAAATATGCTAATCCAGACGTTGAAGTTCTCGTGAACTATGCAGGCGCATTTGACGATCCCGGTCGCGGCCGTGAGTTGGCTGTAAGCCAGAACGAGCGCGGCGCTGACATCGTCTATCATGCAGCTGGCGGAACAGGCAGCGGCGTAATTGACGCAGCGGCTGCCAACGGATTCTACGCAATAGGTGTAGACTCTGATCAAGACCATATGGCTCCTGGCACCGTTTTGACTTCTATGGTCAAGGGAGTAGATATGGCTGTCTTTGAGGTTATCAAAGCTGTTGCAGACGGAACCCTCGAAGGCGGAGTCTGGAGCTTCGGCATTGTAGACGGCGGTGTAGGAACCTCTGAATTTAACTATACCAAGGATCTGATTCCCCAATCAGTCTTTGACGCCATCGAAGATGCCAAAGCAAAGATTATTTCTGGAGAGATCGTAGTCTCTAATCCTCTCCAATAGTTCAAGATTAACGAGAGGGAGGCAACCCGCCGCCGTATGGTTGGCGGTGCCTCCTTTTTTTAGCAGGGGGGAGTCTCGCATGGACAAAGTGTTAGAAATGCGCGGTATAACGAAGCAGTTTCCTCGGGTACTGGCAAATGACCAGGTGGATTTTGATCTCAATCATGGAGAGATTCATGCCTTGGTCGGAGAAAATGGTTCTGGAAAATCAACTCTAATGAACATTCTCTATGGCTTGTATCAAAGCGACAGCGGGGAAATTTTTGTCCGAGGGAAGAAAGTTAATATTAACGAACCAAGAGTGGCCATTGATCTAAGAATTGGTATGGTTTTTCAGCATTTCATGCTGGTAGAACCTTTAACAGTGGCGGAGAACATTGTTCTTGGCTCCGAGCTTCGCAAAGGACCCTTTCTCGATACCAGGCGGGCGATTCAGGAGGTAGAGGAGCTTTCCAATCGCTATGGACTGAAAATCGACCCCAGGGCAAAAATCGCGGACCTGTCAGTGGGCCTGCAGCAAAGGGTGGAAATTCTCAAGGCTCTCTACCGGGGGGCGGAGATTTTGATTCTGGATGAACCTACCGCAGTGTTGACTCCCCAGGAGGTTGAGGACCTGTTCAAGGTTCTGCTGGCCCTGAAAGAACAGGGTACTAGCATTGTCTTTATCACCCACAAGATTAAAGAGGTGTTGGCGGTATCAGATCGGGTGAGTGTGTTAAGGCGGGGAAGAAAGGTAGGCACCAAGGCTACTTCTGACACAAATGAACAGGATTTAGCTGAGATGATGGTGGGACGTGTCGTTCTGCTCAACGTAGAGAAAGAACCGGCGCAGCCAGGAGCTGAGGTGCTTAGGATTGAAAAGCTAAGCGTTAAGGACCAGTTCGGTCAGGAGAAAGTCAGAAGTTTAGATCTGAACGTTCGCAGCGGTGAAGTGCTTGGCATTGCCGGTGTTGAGGGAAATGGCCAATCGGAGCTGGTAGAAGCTATTGCTGGACTGCAGAAGACTGCAGGCGGCAGAATTTTCTTAGGTGAGCAGGAGATCACTAACTGGTCGCCTTTGAAAATTAAGGAAGCAGGCTTCGGACTGGTGCCTGAGGATCGGCATCGGCGTGGACTGGTTTTGGATTACTCAGTGGCAGATAACTTGATTTTAGGCCTCCATGGCAAGCAGCCTTTTGTACGCCGCAGCATGTGGCGCGATGATAAGGCCGTCTATGCCAACGCTGAGCATGTAATTGAAGCATATGATATTCGTCCTCCGGTTGCGAACCAGCCTGCCCGAAGTTTATCAGGCGGCAATCAACAGAAGATTGTCGTGGGCAGGGAGTTTACCCAGAATCCACGTTTGCTGATTTGTGCCCAGCCTACGCGGGGAGTTGACGTTGGTGCCATAGAGTTCATTCACCAGCAGGTGATTGCCCAGAGGGATCAGGGTGCTGCAGTCCTCTTGGTCTCTGCCGAGCTGGATGAAATCCTCTCTTTGAGTGACCGGATTGCTGTTATGTATAACGGTCAAATCGTGAGCGTGATGTCTGCCGATGAGGTAACAGAACACAAACTGGGATTTTTAATGCTTGGTGGGCGTTTAGAAGATTATGAAGCACACGAGGTGAGTGGAAATGCAAAACAGGACTAGGGCAATCCGCTGGCAGGAGATGGTGACACCCCTAGTGGCAGTAATTTTGGCCTTGGCAATAGGGGCAGGCTTCATTCTCTTCGTAGGTGAAAATCCCCTGGCGGCCTATAAGATCTTATTTGTAGAGTCCTTCGGCAGCCTGAGAAATCTAGCCACCACTTTACAGCGGGCGACACCTTTGATGTTTACCGGGATGGCGGTAGCATTTGGCTATAGGGCAGGCCTCTTCAATATTGGTGCCGAAGGCCAGCTGTACATTGGTGCTTTCGCAGCTGCCTGGGTTGGGTTTACCTTCACAGGTTTGCCCCGTTTGATTCATTTGCCCTTGGCGATTGTCGGGGGTATGCTGGGGGGAGCTTTATGGGGATCGATACCGGGCTATCTCAAGGCAAAACTTGGGGTACATGAAGTTATCAATACCATCATGCTCAACTTTGTTGCCCTGTATCTGACTGACTGGCTGGCCACAGGTCCCTTTCACGGCGGTTCATGGGTGCCGGAAACAGCCCGGATTAAAGCTACAGCAGCCCTTACCCGGCTCTATCCGCCCACAAGGCTGAGCACTGGACTTTTCCTCGCCCTCCTGGCTGCTTTGGCAGTCTACTTAGTGTTGTGGAAGACTAAGCAAGGTTATGAGCTGCGAGCAGTAGGCCTAAATCCCCATGCAGCGGAATATGGCGGGATTAACGTGGCTAAGAACACCATTCTTGCCATGGCCATCAGCGGGGCATTAGCGGGATTGGCCGGAACAGAACAGATCTTGGGCCTTCACAATCGATTTATTGTGCGCTTCTCTGCAGACCTAGGTTTTATGGGCATTGCTGTGGCCCTTTTAGGCAAGAACCACCCTTTCGGAGTTATCTTGGCTGCGATTCTTTTTGGAGCGTTGCAGACGGGTTCTGCTGCCATGGATCGCCTGACCGCTGTGCCCCGTGAGCTGATTACTATTATCCAGGCCCTGATTATTTTCTTCGTGGCCGCCGAGTACTTAATCCGGCGCATTCTGCGCATGAAGGAGGGAGCGTAATGGGCGAAGTTCTTGCTTTGCTTTTTAATACTGCAGTGTTTGCCGCNGCCTTGAGAATGGCAACNCCCTTGATTTTTGCTGCCCTGGGAGGCATCTTCTCTGAACGCAGCGGCGTTGTGAATATTGCCTTAGAGGGTATGATGTTAATCGGATCATTTACCGCTATGTTTGTCTCCCACCTCACAGGTATGCCCTGGCTGGGTGTGCTCGGTGCGGCTTTGGCAGGTCTTTTAGTCGGCTTGCTGCACGCAGTTTTCTGCATCCACTATCGGGCCAATCAAGTGGTAATTGGCACGGCCATTAACATTTTTGCCGGCGGATTAACAGTATTTCTCCTGCGCTATTACTTTGGTGCAGCTGGTACATCGCCAAGTGTGGCAACGATCCCTGACATAACCATTCCAGTCATCAGCCAGCTCCCCTGGATCGGCCGAATTATCGGGAGGCAGAATCCCTTAGTCTACTTGGCCTTGTTGGGAGTTGTGCTTGCCCACTTCGTGATCTACAAGACCAGCTGGGGCCTAAGGCTCCGCGCTGTAGGCGAGCATCCCCGGGCAGCTGATACGGTAGGCGTGAACGTCTATCGCATGCGCTACTTGGCAGTGGCTGTAAGCGGCGCACTGGCAGGTCTTGGCGGCACCTACCTGTCTATTGCCCACCTCAGCCGGTTTAGTGAGGGTATGACAGCTGGGCGTGGTTTTATTGCCCTGGCGGCTGTAATTTTTGGCAAGTGGACTCCTCTTGGGGCATTGGGCGCCTGCCTTTTCTTCGGTTACGCTGACGCCCTGCAAATGCGCCTGCAGGATATAGGAGTGCCCACGCAGTTTATGAACATGCTCCCTTATGTCTTGACTATGGTTGCCCTCGCTGGGTTTATTGGCAGGTCGGTGGGGCCGAAGGCGGCAGGAGAGCCATACATCAAAGGTTAGATAGTGAGGTAACACATGTAGATGAAGAATCTGAAGAAGTTTATATCATATTACAAACCAGAGCGGCGCCTCTTTTTCATGGACATGGCGGCCGCAGGTTTAGTAGCTGCATTAGATTTGTTGTTCCCGATTATTACCAGGACATTTATGAACCGGTACATTCCCAATCGCAACATGCAGGCCATTCTCATTTGGGCCGGCGCTTTGGTTGTTCTGTACCTTCTCCGCATGCTGTGCCAATACTTTGTCAACTATTATGGCCATGTAGTGGGCGTAAACATGGAGTATCAAATGCGCCAGGATCTCTTTTCCCATCTGCAAACTTTGGATTTCCGCTTTTTTGATGACACTAAAGTGGGCCATTTGATGAGCAGAATTGTCAATGATCTTCGGGAAATATCCGAACTTGCCCACCATGGGCCGGAAGATCTTTTTATTGCAACACTGATGTTGATCGGGTCATTTTTGTACTTGATGACGATCAGCCTGCCGCTGACTTTGCTTACCTACACTTTGATTCCGATCATTCTGTGGTTTGCCTATACCAGGCGTACCGCTATGAACATTGCTTTTGCTGAGGAACGGAAAAAAATAGCGGATGTTAATGCTGATGTGGAAAACAGCCTGGCAGGGATTCGGGTTGCCCAGAGCTTTGTGAACGAAGAGTATGAGGAGAGGCGGTTTACCCGCGCTAACACAGCCTTTAAGAGATCCCGCTACAAGGCGTTCAAAGCAATGGCCATCTATTCATCGGGTTTGGGTTTCTTTACCGATCTGCTCAATGTGACTGTGCTTGTCGCAGGTTCTCTGTTTATGTATTTTGGCCACATTAATCTCGCAGATCTCACAGCCTACTTGCTGTTTGTTGGCTTTTTCCTCCAGCCGATCCGCAGACTGATCTCCTTTACCCAGCAGTATCAGCAGGGAATGTCGGGTTTTAGCCGCTTCGTAGAGTTAATGGAGGTCTCACCTTCGGTGACCGATAAGCCGGATGCCTACGAGTTGCCGCCTGTTAAGGGAAATATTGAACTGAGGAATGTCTCCTTTCAATACACGCAGCATGCGGAAGTATTGCAGGAAGTTTCTTTAGAAATTCCGGCCGGAAGCACTACAGCTTTTGTGGGACCCTCCGGCGGCGGAAAAACCACACTCTGTCATTTGATCCCCCGCTTCTATGATGTGACAGAAGGGGCCATCTTCATTGACGGACACGATATCCGAGACGTCACCCTGGCCTCTTTGCGCAGGCAAATAGGCTTTGTTCAGCAGGATGTGTTTCTATTTACAGGAACTATCCGTGAAAATATCCTCTACGGTCAGCCTGCTGCCTCCGAGGAAGAAATGATTGAAGCGGCCAAAAAGGCGCAGATTCATGATTTTATCCTCTCTTTGCCAGACGGTTACGACACTTATGTGGGAGAGCGAGGCATTAAACTCTCCGGCGGTCAGAAGCAAAGGATCTCCATTGCCCGGGTGTTCTTGAAGAATCCGCCCATTTTGATTCTAGATGAAGCCACCTCGGCACTTGATACAGCAACTGAAATGGAAATCCAAGAGGCCCTGGCGGAGCTTGCCAGGGAGCGGACTACACTGATGATTGCCCATCGCCTGTCTACGGTTCGCCACGCAAACCAAATTGTTGTGTTAACAGAAGGGGAGATTCTCGAACAGGGAACTCACCAGGGACTGCTCGGCAAACAAGGGCTCTATGCCAGTTTACATGCCACCCAAGTAGAGGGCATTGTGTAGTAGATTCACCGAGAAACCGCAGGTAGCGGTTTCTTTTTCTTCAATTGCCAGTTATTTTTCTTGCTCTTTTTGGGTTGTTGGGAAGGAATAGTGGAGTAATTCGTAGAATAATAGGCAGCATCAAGAACAAAAAACAGAGGAGGAAGAAGCAGAGTGAAAAGAAGACTCAGTCTAGTGTTGGTTTTGGTTCTGATTTTCGGTCTTATTGGTGTTGTTGAAGCTGCCGCATTGCCCTTCAAGATTGGAGTGGTAACCGGTACCGTGTCACAGGGGGAAGAGGAATACCAAGCCGCGGTGAAAATGGTGGCCCGTTATCCTGGTTCCGTCGAACACGTGACCTATCCTGACAACTTCATGCAAGAGCAAGAAACTGTAATTGGCCAGATCCTGCAATTTGCCATGGATCCAGAAATTAAGGCTATCGTAGTGTGCCAGGCTGTTCCCGGTACCACTGCAGCTTTCAATACGATCCGTGACATGCGCGATGATATCGTACTCATCATGGGGCTTCCCCACGAAGATCCCGATATGATTGCCGGTGCAGTAGATTTTGCCATGGAGACAGACCAGATTCGCCGTGGTGCTAACATTGCCGAATTGGCCCATCGCATGGGTGCGAAGAAGATTCTCCATTACTCCTTCCCACGCCACATGTCCATGGAGCTTCTGGCTGTAAGGTACAACAACATGAAGGAAGAAGCAGAAAAATTAGGTCTTGAAGTGATTGACGTTACCGCTCCAGACCCAATGGGCGACGCAGGTATCCCAGGAACCCAGCAGTTTATCCTGGAAGATATTCCTCGCCAAGCTGAACTCCACGGTGAAGACATTGCCTTCTTCGGCACGAACTGTGCTATGATGGAGCCTGCTATCAGGGCATCCATGGAAGCTGGCATCATCTTCCCAGAGCAATGCTGCCCGAGTCCTTTCCATGGCTATCCAGGTGCCTTGGGAATTGAGATCTCTGAAGATCGCAAGGGTGATGTAGATTATATTCTCGAGCAAATCAGTGCAAAGGTAGCCGAGCAAGGTAACTCTGGCCGTATGGCAACCTGGGTTGCTCCGATTAATATGATCTTCGTTGAAGCAGGTGTTGAACTCGCTATCCAGAGCATCCAACACGGCTTAGATCTGTCGGATCAAGCTGCTGTAGAAGAGGCTGTATATGAAGCAACCGGCATTCGGATTTCGCTTAACCGTTACAAAGACGATGCCAACTTCTACCTAGTCATTGCAGATTCGATAATTTTCTAAGATACACTTCAATTTATGCATAGTAATGCGGAGCTCTCGCCCTCTCCGAGGGCGGGACTCCGCACTTTTCTTGGTGGTAGAAAGTGGGAGGTGTGGATATGAGTGTTCCTGTGCTGGAGATGAAGAACATCTCCAAGTCCTTTTATGGTACTCAAGTCTTAAAAAATATCGACCTCAGAGTAGCTAAAGGGGAGATTCACTGCCTAGTAGGGGAAAACGGTGCAGGCAAATCAACCCTGATGAATATTCTGTTTGGTATGTCTGTCATTACTAACACAGGAGGTTATGACGGACAGATCTTGATTAATGGTGAACATGTGGCATTCAACTCACCGAAGGCGGCCATTGAGGCCGGGATTGGCATGGTTCACCAAGAGTTTATGTTGCTGCCAGGTTTTACTGTAACTGAAAATATTAAGCTAAACAGGGAAGATACCAAGCCTAATCTGTTCAGTAAGATTTTTGGCAAGAAGCTGGAAACCCTCGATCGCAAAAAGATGTCCGCGGATGCCAGAACTGCCTTGGATAAGCTGGGCATGAACATTGAGGAATGGGTTACTGTCGAAGGCTTGCCCGTCGGCTACCTGCAGTTTGTGGAAATTGCCAGGGAAATCGACAAAGAGGGTCTGCAATTACTGGTCCTTGATGAACCTACAGCCGTTTTAACTGAAAGCGAAGCCGAGCAGTTCCTGGAGGTAATCCGGAGGCTGGCGGATACTGGCATTAGTATTCTTTTTATTACCCATCGCCTTGATGAAGTAATGGCGGTGGCAGACAATATCACTATTTTAAAAGACGGCGAACTGGTTCGTTCGGGACCGACCGAGAGCTTTACCATCGCGCAAATTGCTGAGCTCATGGTAGGGCGGAGGATTGACACCTCGGCTCGCATTGGCGGCGAGAGACCTAAAGCAGCGACAGAGAAGGTACTGGAGATTCGGGACTTGCACGTAGATATGCCCGGTGAGCGTTTACGCGGGATCGACTTGGATGTCTACAAGGGAGAGATTCTCGGCATCGGCGGTTTGGCAGGCCACGGAAAGATCGCTCTGGCCAATGGTATTATGGGTCTTTACCAGAGTGTGGGCCAAGTGCGTTATGAAGGAACCGATTTGCCCCTCAACTCTCCGAGGGAAGCCTTGAACCGTGGATTAGCCTTTGTTTCTGAAGATCGCCGCGGCGTTGGTCTGGTCTTGGAAGACACTATAGCCAACAACATCGTGTTAACAAGTATGCAGGTACAGGACAAATTTTTGAAACCTGGCCCTCTTAAACTGAAGGATCAGAAAAAGATCACTCAGCATGCTTTAGAGTCGATTGAGCGTTTTGACATTCGCTGCACTGGTCCTGATCAAATCGTACGGAGACTCAGTGGAGGAAACCAGCAAAAGGTCTGTATTGCCAGGGCCTTTACGCAGAATCCGAAATTGTTCTTTGTGTCAGAACCGACCCGCGGCATTGACGTTGGCGCCAAGGCCCGGGTGCTGGAGCTCATTGTGGAGCTCAACCGGATGGGGGCAACCGTGGTAATTACCTCCAGTGAGCTCGCTGAACTGCGCAGCATCAGCGATCGCATTGCAATTATCTACGAAGGTAAGCTATCTGGTGTCTTGGCACCTGATGCTCCCGACTTAGAGTACGGTTTATTGATGGCAGGAAAATCTTTGGAGGAGGTGGGAGTCAGTGAAGGAACGGCTAATTAAAGTCTATCAAGGTTTTGGCCTCCCCCGTCTGATCATCTCTGCCTTCCTGCTGGTCTTGATTTTGGTGGCGGCAGGTACCGAACTGAGTGTGGCTGGCTTGCTCAGCGACTCTTTGGTGAGAATTGGACAGAATGGTATTTATGTCCTGGCCATGGTACCGTCCATTCAAGCCGGGGTTGGCTTGAACTTTGGCCTGCCTGTTGGTGTTATCGCAGGCATGGTGGGAGTGCTAGTAGCCATGGAGAACTCCCTATTAGGTTTCGGAGGCTTTATCGTAGCACTTCTGGTGGCTATACCCCTTGGCATAATCGCCGGCTACTTGTACTCGCTTCTTCTAAACCGCGTGGTCGGACAGGAGATGATGGTAGGAACTTACGTCGGCTTCTCAGTTGTAGCTGGAATGTGTATTTTCTGGCTGATGGCGCCCTTTAAGAATCCCGCCTTGATTTGGCCTGTGGGCGGTCAAGGTTTGCGTGTCACCTTGACATTATCTGATACCTTTGGAGGGACTCTCAACAAGTTCTTGCCGTTTCAGATTTTCGGTCTTAGTATTCCCACCGGTCTTTTGCTGTTCTATGCATTCTTGGCTTTCCTGCTCTGGTTGTTCCTGAGGAGCAAGCCAGGTGTAGCTATGGAAGTGGTCGGGCGCAACCCCCGCTTTGCTGTTGCGGCGGGGTTGAATATTAACGCCTACCGCAGCTTGGGTGTCGTCCTTTCTACAGTCTTGGCAGCCATTGGTTATGTGGTATACGCCCAGAGTTTTGGCTTTGCCCAGCTGTACAATGGACCGTTAATGACTGCTTTCCCAGCAGTGGCTGCGGTTCTGATTGGCGGCGCTTCGACCAGTCAGGCAAAGGTGGTAAACGCCATTATTGGTGTGGTGTTGTTCCAGACTCTGCTGACGGTAGCTATGCCCGTAACTAACGTGCTCATCGAGGGCAACATTTCAGAGATTGCCCGCGTGATTGTAAGTAATGCTATGATCTTGTATGCCTTAACTCGAGTAACCGGAGGTGAACAGGCGTGAATCAAGTTAAGAAATTTGTCTCAAAGAATGCTGTACCGATACTGTTTGCCATCGTCTGTTTACTCGGTGTTTATTATGCCGAAATGCCCGGCCAATTCCTGCTGATGGAAATAGTAAAGAGGATGGCACGGAACTCTTTCTTGGTGCTTTCCCTGATTATCCCGGTTGTAGCGGGAATGGGTCTGAACTTTGGCATTGTGCTCGGCGCTTTAGCTGGGCAAATCGCTTTGATCCTTTCCACCCACTGGGAGTGGGCGGGCATCGGAGGTTTGGGTTTGACAGCACTATTGGCCACACCTTTGGCTGCGCTGTTCGGGTTTTTGGCCGGAATGGTTCTAAACAAGGCCAAAGGTCGGGAGATGATCACCGGCATGGTGATGGGCTTCTTTGCTAATGGTGTCTACCAGTTTATTTTCCTGTTTTTGGTCGGCACATTGATCCCCTTTGATAACCCCACTTTGCGGATCTCGACAAGTCCGGGGCTGAGAAACACTGTAAACCTGTCGCGGCTGCGGGGTGTTCTGGACAATGTCTGGACAGTGCAGTACGGGTTCACGAAAATTCCGATTGTGACCTTTATGGTTATTGCCTTGCTTGCGGTTGCGATTTGGGCATTTTTCAAAACCAAGCTTGGTCAGGACTTTAGAGCTGTTGGCCAGGATAGGCATATCGCTGGCGTAGCAGGAATTCAGACAGATCGCAACAGAATCTTGGCCATCGTTTTCTCCACAGTGTTGGCTGCCTGGGGGCAGATTATCTTCCTCCAGAATATCGGAACACTGAACACCTATAACAGTCATGAGCAGGTCGGCACCTTTGCGATTGCAGCACTGCTCATTGGGGGAGCCTCGGTGACAAGGGCCACCATTGGGCAGGCCTTGATGGGAACATTCCTGTTCCATCTGCTCTTCGTGGTCTCACCTTCTGCAGGCCAGGCCATCTTTGGCAGTGCCCAAGTAGGGGAGTATTTCAGAGTCTTNGTTGCCTATGGCATTATTGCCATCAGCCTTGCTTTGCACGCCTGGCGCAGCAAATCACTGAGCAAGGTGAGCATGGAAGAGGATGTAACGGCGTAAACTGGATTAGGTAATCCGCTCAAAACGAGAAAAAAGAAGGAACCTGTAAAGGTTCCTTCTTGGTTTACTGCCTAGTTTTCTTTATAGCGAAGCCACTTAACTACTTCTTTGAATGAAGCATTCTTGCCGTACATAAGCATGCCCACGCGGAAAAGCTTGGCGGCAAGTTGCATCAGCACTAAGGCTGTGATCAAAAGGAGGGTTCCTGAACTTAAGGTCTGCCAGAGGGGAACCCTGGTTAACCCGCCTCGCAGCATCATGATCACAGGGCTGGTAAATGGGAAAATGCTGGCAAAGACAGCGACTGTTCCATCGGGATTGGAAAATGTTGGTCCCAAGAAGAGAAAAGCGAGCATAGGCAGCATGATCACCAGGCCCTGGGAGTTGCTGGCGCTTTGCAGGTCTTCCATCGTTGCACCCAGACCGATAAACAAAGCGCTGAACAGGAGGTATCCTCCTAAGCCGAAGAAAAGAATGGTTGGCAGTTGTACCGCCTGCAGGGCTTCCAGCACGGAGAAGTCCCACAAGTAACGGGCGATGGGCAGACCCAGCGCAATCCAAAAACCCAGCTGAATGAGGCCTAGAAAGAAATGCCCCAAAATCTTTCCTTGCATGAGCTGTCTAGGGGTGACCGACGAAAGGACCACTTCGGCCATACGGTCTCTTTTTTCCTGGAGGGCACTTTGCATCAGCATTGTTCCCGATGTAAAGATCAGAAAGAACACTAAGATTGTAAACACACTGGAGACAATCATGTGCATAGTCTGGGGCTCCAGTTCTTCCTCTATAGCCACTTCTCTCACCTGGGCCGGCGCAGTCACGAAGGCGACTTGCTCTGGGCTGATCTGGGAGCTGGAGAGGCGAAGNTGCTGCAAAACAGCGGTAAGGGCGCCCCTTAAAGCAGTCATAGTTTCCATACTCCGGTCATTGTAAATGACATCGATCTGGCCCGTGTTGACAAAATTTTGATCGAGGATCAAGTAGCCGCTGGATTTTGTTTCCTTAACGGTTTCTGCAATAGATTCAGGATCGTCGAAGGCCTGGAAAGTAATGTTTTCGGGCACAATGGACTGCAAGCCAGGCAGCACCCCTAGTTCATCCATTACATAGTAGGTGCTTAAGGCAGGATGGTTCAATTTGTCTAAAAGTAGGGGGACTCCTGCAAACAGAGCCATGATCAGGGGCGTTATGAACAGGCCGATGATAAACTGTTTGTTGGTTAGATTACGCATAAGCTCCCAACGTGCTATTTTCCATATACCCTTCATCACTTACACCTCCTTGAGCAATATTTACAAAGATATCATGGAGTGAGGGGCGACTCACACTGAGCTCTCGAATCTCGAGATTGGACGGCAACGCCTGGACAAATTCTAGGGGCTGAACTCCATCCTTGAGGGTGTAACGAAAACGTTCCCCGCCCAGCTGTTCTGCTTGTGCTACCATTTGCGTATTCAAAAAGGGCTCCTGGGGTGCCCGCGTTAGCAGATCCACCCGGAAGTTGCCAAATCGCTCCTTGATGTCCTCCAAATTGCCTGAAACAACCTTCTTGCCCTTGTGGATCAGGAAAATTTCATCGCAGAGAGCCTCAACCATGTTCATTTGATGGCTGGAAAGGAGCACCGTAGCCCCGGAATTGGCTAAAGCTCTGATTTCAGCTTTGAAAAGATCCTGGCTTACCGGATCCAAGCCTGAAAAGGGTTCATCAAGCACCACAAACTTGGGCTCATGGAGCACAGCGGCAATAAACTGGACTTTTTGGGCCATGCCCTTGGAGAGCTGTTCCACCTTTTTATAGGCATAGTCTTCCAAGCCGAACTTGCGCAGCTGTGCTAAAGCCCGCTCTTTTGCCACCGTTTTCGGTATGTCCTTGAGGCCTGCTAAGAAAAGCAAGATGCTCATTACCTTAGCTTCTTTGTAAAGTCCCCGCTCCTCAGGCAAATAGCCGATAGTGGAGAAGGGGACTCCATTGGTTTTCACCCCGCCGTTAGTAAAGAACACTTCACCTTGATCGGGGGCGGTTATGCCCATGATCATGCGAATGATGGTAGTCTTTCCTGCTCCATTGGGGCCAAGAACCCCGAGAATCCTGCCCTGGGGAGCCTCAAACGACACATTGTCCACGACTGCAGCAGAGCCATACACTTTTCGAATTCCGCGAACCTGCAAACCGTCCATGTCATCCTCCTATGCTTTTTCGTTATCCATCGCACCATTATAACATAAATTAATCTACTTTGTGAAAAAAAGGCCAATAAAAATGAAAAAAAGGGGTTTAGCTCAAAGAAAAACCTTTAAGCTAAACCCTTGCACGNCAATGCCCTATTCCACACGGATGGTCAAATCGCCGAAAACCGTAGTGAACTCTTCGCCCTCCCAGAGACCTTCAACTACAAATCGATAGATGCCCGGTTCTGTGGGCGTTCTGACCATTAATGAAGGCTGGACCAGAATGTCGTCATCCTCCAAGATAGTTTCGCTTACTACAACTTGTTCGCCTTCAACTTCTTTCCAAATGACCAGGCGAAGGCCTGGACTTCTTAGCGATTCCGCTTCGGGGTAGGTGTGTAAGGCAACTTCCACCTGTTCTCCTGGGCGGTAGACCAGCGGTTCCGCCAGCATCGAAACACTGAAGCTTCTCAGTTGGGGCATCTCTGTAAGTTCTGGCTCCGCTGGGGGCAGGGGGGTAGAGAGATTGTGGAGCATAATGGCCAAAAGAACCGTGGCGGCAGCAGCGCCGAACCACAGAGGTTTTCGCGGCCAGAGGCGTTTTTTCCTTTCCGGCTGCAGACGAGTTGCGACTTTCCCCCACAACTCATCTGCAGACCCAGGCCATTCACTGTTTTCCTTTAGTACCTGTGCAATTTTCTCATCAAAGGCCTCCATTCTGGTCACCTCCTTCTAGGCTTGCAATTTGCTTCTTCAAACGTTGTCTAGCCACATAGAGGCGAGACTTTACAGTAGTTTGGGGTATGCCTAACGTATCTGCGATTTGTGACTCAGTCAAACCTGAGATATATTTGAGCAGCAGGGGCAGGCGATGGTTGTCATCGAGGGCATTAATGGCTTGAAACAGCGAATCAACACCTTCTTTATCTAAGGTGTGTGCCTCAGGTGCATAACCAAGATGAGGGCTGGGCTCTTCGGTTTCGTAGGGGAGGTGACCGCGATCCAACCGTGCTTTAGTGCGCTTCGCCTTGTTTACCACAATCTTCGTGAACCAGGGCTTGAAAGGTCTTTCCTCCTGAAAGGAATGGAGCGAACGGAATACCTGCAAGAAGGCTTCTTGAACTGCATCTTCCGCTGTGGCCCAGTTTCGGGTAATCAAGTAGGCTAAACGTATTGCGCTGTCTAAGTGGCATCTGAAGATTTGCTCNAGGGCATCTTGGTGCCCCTGCTTAGCTCGTCTGATTAGATCTTGTTCAATATTATCCAAAGCCTTCCCCCTTTCTAGGGCTTCACTTTATATACCCTGTGATGCTCCCAAAAGTTCATGCATTTTTGTTAAATGAAAATTAAACTCCGGCAGGGTTTGTGACAAATCTGTCGAAAATCTAAGTTGTATGTTTTCATAAGAACGAAGCTTACCGCTTCCTGGGGGTGAGTTGATCTACATGGAGAAGCAACCTAGTTTCGCAGCACCACCACTTGAGATAGAGGACAAGACCATACAGGCTTTGATGGCGGTATTGTATGATAAGAGCTCCCGGGAAGAGCAGCATTCGCGTCGGGTTAGCGATTATTGTTTCGCCATCGGAACGCAGCTCGGACTTAGCCTCGAACATAGGATTCAATTAGGTAAGATAGGCTTGCTTCACGATATCGGAAAAATCTCTATTCCCAACACGATCCTGGATAAACCAGGCAGTCTCTTGCCTATGGAATGGGAGGAGATTCATCAGCATCCAGTCAACGGCCATCGGTTTCTTAGTGCTGTGGTTGGCATGGAGGAAGTGGCAGAAACGGTACTGGCCCATCATGAACGTTATGATGGGGATGGTTATCCCAACGGTCTCAGGGGACAGCAGATTCCCCTTAATGCTAGAATCGTAGCTGTGGCGGACGCCTATGATGCTATGGTAAGTGCACGTCCCTATCGCAATTGCCTATCCCACGAAGAGGCTATAGCAGAGCTCAAGCGGGGACGGAGAACACAATTTGATCCTGTGATTGTTGAGGCGTTTATTGAGTTGATGGAAGGTGCGTAGTGAGCACCTTCCTGGCTAATAGAAACTGGCGCCGTCCAATCTGAGTTTCTCCTGCCACATCTCCTGCAGCTCTTGAACCTCATCCGCATAACCTTTTTGGGGCTCTTCTTCGGTGTAGGGGAGCTCGTCGATGATCTTAATTGCAAAGTTGTCTTGGCCTAGTTTCGTCCAGTCCATCTGCAGTTCCTGGTTTGGATGGGATCCGAAGTTCAATTGGAAGATGGAACGGTTGATGGCGGCCCTTAGATTTGCAGTTCCTTCGAGGTAGTATTTCCCAGTTATTTGCGACTGAATGCCAAAGACACCCATGGCCGGCTTCATCTGCCGGTATTCTTTTTTCAGTTCCTTTTTGCGATTCATTTAGTACCCCATCTCCTTCAATACCCTGGCTAAGGTGCGCAGGCGCTCGCCAATCAGTTCGCCGTCATCAGCCAATGCCTGGTTGAACAATTGAATATCCTCGTCAAGCATTTCGTTTTCGGTGCACACTGCCACCGTCATGGCATCGCCCTGCAAGCCCACTCGGTCGATTACGGGGTTGTCAGGATCATAGAGTTTTTCAAAACGATATGCTTCATCAAAGTACAGTTTAGACCGGCAAATCAAAATAGCCAAGTCCAGCACGCGGTGGAGGGGAAGTTCCTCAGACTGGCGGGACCAACGTTCTCCCGTGTGTCGCCAGACTTTAGCGGAGACATCAACCTTGCCCCTTTCATTCCATTGGGCCAATCCTAAAGATAGGCCTTTGGCATCGGATTTATATGCCTGCCGACCATCTACGCTGCTGTAGTCTTCGCTGACGATGACTGGTTTGTGCTTTAAATTTGTAGGGATTTTCATTGGACTTCTCCTTTTTGAGTAGTAATTTAGTAAATCAGTAAATCAGTTAAATACTCAACTACTAAATTGTAGCGCTTAAACCCAGTTTAGTCAAGGCCCGGGCTCGGCGCAGGAAGTATGCATGGGGCATAGAACTAGAGAGAGGGAGGTAGATTGCATGAAAAAGATAGCTATTGTCAGTTTTAGGGGAGAAATGCCGTGTTTTGTCCATGCTTTGCTTAATGTATGGAACTACCACGAGCGGGGCTATGAGGTGGCTTTGATTGTGGAAGGAGCCTCGGCGGCAAGAATCGAGGATATTGCCAGTTCCCCCCAGGGAGGTCTGTGGAAAAAGATTCGGGAAGCAGGCTTAATCCGTTCGGTATGTAAAGCATGTGCTGCCCAGATGGGAACACTATCTGAGGCAGAAGCACAGGGACTGCCCATTGATGCGGCTTTATCAGGCCACTCTGACCTGGAAGTGTTTACTGCTGCAGGATTTGAGATTATCCTGTTTTAGGGGGTTCAAGGCATGCCGGTTGATCCAAAGGAGATTCAAGAGGCCAAAGAAGTGGCCAGAGAGGTTCTGGCCTTGCTTGGAGATGTTGAAAAACATTTGAAAAGTGCACGCAATTGGGGTTTTTATGACATGCTTGGCGGCGGCTTTTTTTCCAGTTGGATTAAACACGGAAAAATTGACAAAGCAGAAACACTGCTCCGCAGGGTCAGCACCAAATTGCAGAGGCTCCAAAAGGAGTTATCCGATGTCTATATCGGCCTAGGTCCCCAAGTAAGCATTACCGGTTTGGAGCGCTTCATGGATATTGCTTTCGATAATATCATCTCAGACTGGATGGTGCAAAGCAAGATCCAAAGCAGTCTTGAGGAAGTGATGCGGGTGCGGGGCGAAGTAGAGCAGGTGCTTTACACTTTAGATCGGCTGGAAAGGGAGCAGGGGCAATAATTCCATAGAGGGGGAAAGCTATGTATTTAAGGTGTTTTGATGATGTAAAGAGACTTACCACTGAGTTGGTGAAAATTCCTAGCATAGTCAAGACAAGCGGTGAAGCGGATTGTGCAAAAAAAGTCTATGAATTTTACAGTGAGTTGCAGTATTTCCAGGATCATCCCGAATATTTGCTGCTGCAGCAAACGGAAAATGATGAGATTGAGAGACATAACGTATTGGCCATGGTCAGGGGTACAAAGGGTGACTCTAACCGGACTGTCATTCTCATGGGTCACATCGACACAGTGGGAGTCGATGATTTTGGACCCCTCAAAGGCCATGCCTTTGATCCAGAAACACTTCCTCAACTTCTTAGGGAGTTAAAACTCGAAGATGATGTCATGCGTGATATTGAATCCGGAGAGTACATGTTTGGCCGGGGTGCCTTGGATATGAAATCCGGCGTAGCCGGACATATGTGGCTAATTCGTTATTTTTCCCAACACCCTGAAGAACTTGATGGAAATATCATCGCGGTAGCTGAATGTGATGAGGAAGACAATGCCCATGGGATTATCTCGGCTTTGAAAGTTCTCAAAGAGTGGAAGAAGCGCTATGGCTTGGAATACACAGCAGCCATCAATGCAGACTATTCTACGCCCTACCATGAGCAGGATGAAAATCGATATGTCTATTTCGGCACCATTGGCAAGCTATTGCCGTCATTTTATGTGGTGGGTAAGGAAACCCATGTGGGGCAAGCCTTCGGCGGGTTAGATCCNAATCTGCTTGTAGCAGAGTTAACGAGGCTGATCGACCTCAATCCCGAGTTGTGTGATGAGGCCCAAGGTGAAGTGACTATCCCCCCTGTATCGCTCAAACAGACCGATAACAAAGATGCCTATACTGTGCAGACTGCCATCGCTGCCTATGTCTATTACAACTTTTTCACCCATAGCATGAGTCCTAAAGATGTGATAGCCCTGATGAAAGAGAAGGGTGTTCAAGCCTTTGATAACATCGTCAAACACTTGAACGAGTCTTACAGACGGTTCTGCGAGAAGGCCGGCCATGTCTACACCACACTGCCTTGGCGGACCAGGGTGTATACTTGGGAAGAATTTTATCAAGAGCTGGTAGAACAGCATGGTGAAAAATTCGCACGGCATCTGCAGCAGTTTGCCAGAGAAATGCATCAGGCCAACCCCGCCCTGGACTTAAGGGACTTCAATGTGCGGATGGTTGAGGAAGCATGGAGCTGGGCTAAGGACAAGAGTCCTGCCATCATTGTTTTTTATTCTTCCACCATGTATACGAACCTTGAAATGACGGGCAGAACTGAACATGAACAAAGGCTTTTGGACAGCGTGACCGAGTCTGTACGTGCGTTGCAGGACTTCTCAGACAAACCGGTGGTCACCAAAATGTTCTATCCCTATATNTCTGATTCAAGCTTTATGGCATTAGGCAGTGAGCTGGAAGATTTGGGGGCCCTTGAACACAATACGCCGGCTTGGGGAGTGAAGTATACTCATCCGATTGAAGATATCGCTGAGATCAATGTGCCGGTTGTGAATATCGGGACCTTTGGCAAAGACGGCCATAAGCTCACCGAACGGGTGCATATGAAGCACACTTTTGAGCATATACCCAACATCACATACCAAGTTATCAAGAAGCTCTTAAGCTAAGAGGGAAGACTTGCCTCCAGAAAAAACATCTGGAGGCATTTTTT